>Ga0209287_10000106_pt1 | contig 53807 bp, 57 predicted proteins | sample PPLLak3cmMay2015_2_FD_187255 | JGI IMG/M metagenome (GOLD analysis project Ga0209287, IMG submission 187255) | Freshwater sediment microbial communities from Prairie Pothole Lake near Jamestown, North Dakota, USA - PPLs Lake P8 Core (1) Depth... | ecosystem: Environmental > Aquatic > Freshwater... | reverse complement strand
CGCTTAGATCCGGTGACGTTGTCCTTGCACAAGTTCAATTTACTGATACATTCGAAGTAAAAAAAAGACCAGCACTCGTCTTATTCGAAGAATTCGACAACATCATTGTTGCAGGTATAACAAGCAACACAAAAATGAAAGGGATCCCTCTCTCAAAAGAAGACGGAATAATAAAAGATAGCGTCATAAAATTGAATTACATCTTTACAATATCAACAGCAATGATTTCAAAAATTCTCTTTCACCTAAATACAAAGAAAAAACAAATGGTCTTCAATGAACTACAAAAACGATTAAGTGAATTGAATAAATGATAAAAAATTTTCTTTTTAGATTCCTTTCTCACATCACCTAGCAAGTTCGACTGCCGCCACGTCCGCTTTTATTTTTCTCTTGGCTCAAGACTCCATTTCCAAAAGGGAATTATTGTGATTTGTTTATTTTCCTTTGTTAATTGTTCTTCAGTATCTGCAGTGATTATGTTTCCTTTTTTTAATCCAAAGAAGTCCATTGCTGCTAGAAGTCCTTCGAATTCTCTGCTTTTTGTTTGTGGATCTGAAAGCGAGTCAGCTACTTGGAATACCTTTGTGATTGTTCTTCCTGATTTAATGATAAAATCACATTCATTTTTTTCCTCAAAATAATAAATGTCTTTATATCGTCTTTTTAATTCTAAAAAAACTGCATTTTCCAATAGGCGGCCTTTGTTTTCACTGAATTGAAAGGCTACTGCATTAACGATACCGGTGTCAATAGCATATACCTTTTTTTTATTGACCATCTGTTTTTTTAACGAAGTATCATACTTGTTCACCGTGAAAAAAATATACGCCTCACATAGAAAGTCAATATAGTTTTTTACTTTTGATGTGTTACTAAATTCTAATAATTCTTTCAGATTGTTATAACTTATTTTTTTACCGATATTACTTAATAAAAACAAAGAAAGTTCTCTGAAATCTTTACTATCACGAATTTTTCGTCTCACTAACAAATCTTTTATGATGATATCTTGATATATTTGATTAAGTTCCTCAAAATCTTTCGATTGAAGAATCTCAGGAAACCCCCCAAATTCGGTATAGTCTGTGAAGTGTTTTGAAATCGATGCTTTTTCTTTTGTTGTATATATTTTTTTTATTGCCGTGTTGTGATAGGAAAGATATTCTTTAAAACTGAATGGATATAATTCAATTTTTAGATTTCTTCCCGTAATGCTTGTTGCAATTTCTGAGCTCAGTAATGTTGCATTTGATCCTGTGACATATAATTTATAACCTTCTGTGAATAAGCGTCGTACAAATTTTTCCCATCCTTTTATTTCCTGTATTTCGTCAAAGAAGAAAGTTTTACTTTCCGGGTGTAGACCGAGAAATACTTCTAATAGTGTATTGAAATCGCGGTATGTGAAATCAATGAGTCGTTCATCTTCAAAGTTAATATAATTAAATTGTATATATTTTTTCGATAGTTGTCGCAAAAGTGTTGATTTGCCGCTTCTCCTTACTCCGGTTATTACAATTATTTTAGGAGAATTTATGATATTATCTGGAATTTCTCTCGGGATGATGGTAATATCTCTATCAAAAATTTTTTTTTGTTCGAGAATAATTTGAGTAATAATGTTTTTTTCCATGTTAATCTGAAGGACTTTCGAATTTATATACTTTACTAAAATATACTATTATAATTTTCCATATTTTAATAAAATAAACTATTAACAAACATTTTTTCATGTAAAGACATCTGTTCGACTGCCGCCACGTCCGTTTATCTCTCTCGGAGAAAAATAGGTCAAAAGAGCCTATTTTTTCGTGCTTTTGAATTTCCGCGTTTTCCCCGACATGTTGGTCGTATCTTAGATAACTTTATATCTTAAAAAAAGGCACAGACGGAACAACCCTCTATTAAAAAACTCTATGAACAATAATCAATAAAACGAGTATTTAATCTGTCAAAGGAAATATTTATAATCCTCATAAGATATCTGATACAGGACGAAGAAATCTATGAAGAGACAATTGATAATTCCAGTGATAATAATCGTTTTTTCATTATTCGACCTCTCCGTAGCTTTTTCAGATGTTCCCACAATGAATATAGAGAATTCAGAACCATTGAATATGGCAGCTGATTCATATGGTATTCAATGGGAAATGAGTTACGGACGAAGCCCGTTTTATGGAGCACGTTATGAAGGGCCACAATCAATTGGAGATTGCGACAATGATGGTGATAATGAGTTGCTCATAGGTGGAAGGGATGCGATGTTACGTGTCATGGAATGGAACGATGATTTACAGACATATGAACAGACGCATAGGTTACGATGTCCTTTTTATCCTTTTATTCGTCAGGATTCAGATGGTTTTGCAATCGGTGATCTGACTGGTGATGGGGATAACGAAATCGCGGTTTCTTGGTATGCAACGGTTCATAAATTTGTAAATGGTCGTTATCGTATTATTGGATGGAATCCATGGGTTGAATGGAATGGTGGTGGGAACCCTGATTGTTACATTGGTGATTGTGATAATGACGGTTTGAACGAACTTATTATGAGTTGTCGTGACTGGAGAAGGTCAGTTCCTGAAATAGTTGTTTTCAAATGGAATGGAAAATATTTGGAGAAATTTGCTGATTGGGATGATGTTGGGTTGAATGGTGAGGTTTTCATGGCAGGTCTTGGTGATGTGGACGAAGATGGGGAAAATGAAATCGTCCTTGGATCAGGCAATAAGGTTGTGGTGTTGAACTGGAATAACCAGACCAATCAATTTACTCCGACTATCCTTGTTGATGAACCAGGAGAATGGTATGAAAATCATCCTTTTGCTTGTGTCTGTAAAGATAGTGATATGGATGGTAAAGATGAGATTCACATAGGCTTCTACTCGCCTCGGTTAACAATTTTTGAATGGAATGGTTCAGGTTACACAGTGAAATATGAAAAGGAATGGCCTGGCGAAGGATTACTTATTGAGGGTCTCGATGTGGGAGATGTTGATGATGACACAATTGCTGAAGTGTGCGCAGGTACTGATGTCATCCATATTTTACAATGGAATGGTGTCACCTATGAAGAAGAAGCTATCATTGATGAAACATTTGGCGATTTAGCGGTGGTCTCTATTGGTGACTGCGATAATGATGGGAGAAACGAGATTAACGCTGGAAATGTGATTGTTGATTTTGGTGAAGAATATATGTCTTGGATTTTTAAATATGGATGGGTCTCATAAGACGACATCGAACTAATAATTTCAACTGCAAATACCGCATGGTCCGAAAGCGTCAACACAAATCCCTTCGAGTATCAGATTATTTTCCAGATCTTTATCTGATTGCTTGTTGTGTTAACTTCGTCATAATACGCGATGATTTTTATCGTATGGCTGAAGAAGGAAAGTTTATTCCACGTCCAAATATATGGCTCTTCGGTATCGGTGAATTGTAATGTGTTATCTTTGTAAAACTCGATTTTTTCAACTGTTCCTGAGACTCCGTTGACCTGTGCTTCCACATCTATTTTACCGATGACAAGGGAGATGGGAAACGCTCCTTTATCTGTGCCGAAAAGATAGAGGTGTTTTTCTTGAGGCGTTGTAAACACAATACCCGGGCGGACAAATTCTTCTCCAAGGGTGTAATAATCAATCCCATTTTCAGCTAAGCCTGAGTATCGATCTGAGGAAAAGATATCGACAGTTCGGTCCCAGTGTTCATGGACCCCCAAGCTTGTTGACAGGTAGATGCCATCATTTTCAGGGTCATAGACATCTGGTGCTGGGACTGCAGCTTGATGAAGATAATTCTGAGATCCTTCAATCGGGTTCGTCCCTTCTGTAAGCAGGAAATCATACATCACGGAATCAAGAGCAACTGGGTCTTGTGAGAAAAACAAGCTATTGGTCCAATCATCGTTGAACGGGTACATTAGGAATTTCGCAATAGTGCGATGGTCCACTTTGGTAGCAAACGTCCCATCACCGAGATACAGGAGTGTTTTTCCACCAAGGTGTTCATAGGCGAAGAGATCCACCTGTGGTGCAGCATTTCCCATGGTTAACCCGGAGATATGATACGGGTGGATATCAGCGACTGGTTCGATGAATGAACCGAAAAAGTTCTTCCCAGATAAGGTCACACCCATGTTGATTGGATGTCGTTTGAGTATCGGTATATTGATGAGGTATTTTGCCTCGACAATACAACTGGGGAGCGTTCGAATAACACCATCAGAGAATTGCATAGTCGTCGAGCTAGGGATCACCTGTTCTCGGCCGGCTGCTTCGCCCATAGAGTCTATATAATGGATTTGTGCGAATTCCTCGACTAACGGATCGGCGGGATAGTTCTCATAATAAATCCGGTTATAGAGACAGTCCACGATCGGTCGTGAGGCGTCAAACACGGTGATATCCTGTTGGGAGATACCAACGACATTCACAAGTTGACGTAACAAGGCTTTGACCACATAGGGACTTGCGTCTCGGTCGTTATCCTCTTTTGGATAGGGGTCTCCGACACCGCCCAGTGCGTTATTCAAATTCATTTTTATCGCGATTTTTTCTCCAGGTTGATACCCGATGGTCCCATAACCGTGGGCTTCATTGAAATAAGTAAAGATGGCGTCCCATGCATCAATTTCGGTTGAAGTCCCTGCGAATTCTTGTAGTCCTGTCGAGAACATCTGATCGATGACATCTTGGTTGTTGTTCTGCTGTTCCCACCAGTACCCTGACATATCTTTTTCTGTCGCGTTCGGATTCCACACCCAGACGACTCGACCTGGGGAAACCCCGGTTCCGACGCCCATTGGTTCTTTTGGGATAGGCTCCCAAGATACCGCAGCTGGCTGCTCTGCTTGGAAATAATTCGTGGCAAACACAGCACCCGTAATTGTGAATAAGACAACAAAACCAGCAAAGACGGTTGGGATTGTTTTAGCAAATTTTGTCTTTGCGTTTCGCAACCACACCACAAGACCCGTGAATAAAATACTCCAGAATGCGATATATCCCAGTGAGAGTGACATAGCTACTTGCTGGCAAGGGTATTGTGCTCGTTGTGGTTTCGGGACTACCCTGATGAGAAACCAAACAATAGCAATAATTCCAGCGATATGGAACCACATGCCCTTCCACCCGGTCATTCGTTCCCAAATTCGTGTCTTTTTCTGGTCAACATGATTCTTCATGAGATATCCCCTTACAAAAAGAGTAGTTGTTAGGCTATAAAAAGGTTTCCGCCATATGTAGGAAATAGCTGTTTTTCTCTCAATAATGTAACAATTGATTGTATCGAATTTGTCGTGAAGAGTTAGAAACGACGTCGTTTTAGCACTTTCAACCACTTGAATTTTGTCGTTCCTACGAGCAATCTATCGGTCTTAAACACCCAGACCACAATGCTAATGGTGACAAGGGAAAAAATAGCGATATACACAATGCCACCAATCACTAACAGATAGTCATCGAAGAGTAACGCCCGTGACGCCATCATCGGATGAGAAAACGGTATGGCGAATGTTAGGATTTTTACTGCTAGGGGGAGGGTGTCAAAATCTGCAAATAAAGTGATGAACATCGGTATCATTGCAAGCATCGTGATTGGGAACGTAAGTGTCTGTGCACTTTTGTAGTTCTTTGCAAAGGTCCCTAGAAGCATACAAAGAGAAAGCCCCGCAATGAGTGCGACGAACAGGGAAATACCAATCCAAATGAAATCTACCGAGGTCAGGACAAGACCATACGTGGCAAGATTCACTCCGACTGATACCTGAAACCCGCTGAAATAAAACTGCATGCCAAGCATGTAAATCACAGCAAGTAATAATCCAATGACTGCTGCTGCAATGATTTTTCCAGAAACAATGCTGGTCCGTTTCACTGGTAATGTCAACAATGTTTCGAGTGTTTTATTCTCTTTTTCCAATGCCATAGATGTAATTACGATACTTCCGGCCATAATGATAATCATCATTATCACAATTGGGATGAGTAAGGATTGAGATGACAGCATCCCTGAAATGGTACTTGGTGAAATTCCAACGAACTCTCGGTTCTTGAAATACGTCGTTTCAAGCCGTTTGGTTGGGGAGAGAACAAGCGATGCATTTACGGAAGAATTTTCTGTGATCAGCTCTTTCGATATATTCGTGTTAATATAGGCAATGAGCGATTCAACAGCACTTGACGAGATCGTGTCCATGAGCCCGGCGCCTTTCATGATCCAATAGATCTGAAGCGTCCCTTGTTGTTCGAGGGTGATTTGCTCTGTGAAATTCTTTGGGATAATGATAACAGCGACACCATTGTGCTGCGTGACGGTTTCTAATCCGTTTTGAAGATCAGAAGCAGAGGTTGAATTGTACACTGAGTGTGCATAGGTGCGCAGAATTGTGGATGCATAGATGCCTAAGGTGCTGTTGTCCTCTGTGATGACCCCGATGGTTGGTGGAGCTGTTGATTGTTCTTGGATACCTTGAATGCTGTTTCCCATGGTTGCAAAAATCAAGGCGACAAGGATAATGGGAACAAATGTTGCGGGGGTTAGTAACTCCCGTATTTCTTTTTTCGTAATGTTTCCTAGTCCGCTCATTCGTGCACCGTCCGTATGAATACTTCTTCGATGTTTCGCGCTTTGTATTTCTCCATCAGTGTTTTTGGTTTTCCTTCTTCGACTATTTTCCCTTCTGATATCAAGGCGATACGGTCGCAAAGGTACTCGACTTCGAGCATGTTATGTGAGGAGAGCAGAACGGTCGTACCTGCCTGTGCGGTAGACTTGACGAGCTTGCGTATTTCCTGGGCGTTGATGACATCAAGACCCGAGGTTGGTTCATCAAGGATGGCAAGCTTTGGATTGGTCATTAACGCTCTTCCGACCAACAGCCGGCGCATCATTCCTTTACTGTAGGTGTCCACCCGATCATCGATACGTGTTCCTAAATCTGTAATCTCGATTCCTTTTTGCACCATCGCTGGAGCCTCTTTCGAATCGAAGAAGTTCGCGATGAATTGAAGATACGCTCTCCCTGTTAGATTCTTGTATGCGCCAGCATCCTCGGGAAGATAGCTAATGAGTTTTCTAATTTCAGCAGCATGCTTACTCAGATCATGTCCTAGAATGGTGACCGATCCACCGTTGATGGACAACAATGTAGAGAGGACCCGTAATGTGGTGGTTTTCCCTGCGCCATTCGGACCGATAAGCCCAAAGATCTCTCCTTCATTTATTGAAAAAGAGATTCCTTTCACAGCATCCATTGATCCGTATTTCTTCACTAAATTCTTTACTTCAACTGCTGGCATGGTCTCAGTTCCTGGTAATTCTTTTTTCTTTTTAAGGTGTTCTCTTCGTTCTACCGAAACCCTGAAACCAAAGGAATGTATTCTCTCGCCATCATTTCTCCCTTGAGGTGTCCGATGAACAGGCAACATTTCTTCCACGGGCTGGCTAGAAATATTATTATTGTCGGTTTTGTAAGCCTCTTTACTGATCTGTCTAGTCAGATGGTCTTCCCAGTTGTCCCTTTATTCTTACTTTCACTTGGTGCGAGTGCCTGGGTCGTAGGGCTGGTCGAAGGAGCAGCAGAAACTACGGCGTCTTTACTGAAGGTTTTCTCGGGGTATTGGTCTGATAAAATAAAACGACGAAAGCCGTTTGTCTTTGCAGGATATGGGCTTTCGTCATTGACAAAGCCGCTCTTCGCGTTCGCACAGGCTTGGCCATTTGTACTCTTTTTCCGAGTGATTGAACGCGTAGGAAAAGGAGTCCGGGACGCCCCTCGAGACGCTATTATCGCTGAATCTGTGGACGTCTCGATTCGAGGAAAAGCCTATGGATTTCAACGAGCAATGGATGGTGTCGGCTCTTTTTCCGGTGCGATTATCGCAGTAATCCTCCTTCCATTATTTGGGTATCGAGAACTCTTCCTCATCGCATTCTTTCCCGGTCTTATCGCAGTCTTTTTTATTCTTTTCATTAAAGAAAAACGAGAGAAGACCATTCCTCAGAAGCGTACAGCGATACCGTTTCGTGTCAGTATAAAAAGACTGCCTCGTAATCTTCAAATATTCATTCTTGTTTCAACATTGTTTGCATTAGCGAACTTCGGGTATGCTTTTCTCATCCTTAAGGCAAAGAATATTGGATTTTCTGATAATGTCGCTCTCCTGCTGTATGTCCTATTTTATATTGTGTACACGATATTTACCATCCCTGCAGGCATACTTTCAGATAGAATAGGCAGAAAGCCTGTCCTTGTTCTAGGGTATATACTTTTTACGGCTACCTCGGTTTGTCTATTGTTCACATCACAACTTCCGATGCTGGTCTTCGTCTTCATTGTCTACGGGGTTTTCTTCGGGCTCATCGATGGAGTACAGCGCGCTTTCGTTGTTGATTTAGCTCCTCTTGATTTAAAAGGAACTGCGCTTGGGACGTTCCATACCACAACAGGGTTAATTGCCTTGCCCGCAGGTATTATCGCTGGTACACTTTGGGATATAATCTCTCCAGAAGCGACGTTTCTTTTTGCTTTTGGGCTCAGCATCTGTTCTCTCCTGTTGTTTGTTTTTGTTAAAAATACAAACCAAAGAAGCACTCCTTCATAAAATGAGGATCCTGTGTTTTTTCTGACGAACAAATATTTAAGTAACGTGAATCAGTTAACCTCCTTGAGGGGTACCGTGCAGAAACAGGTTGAGATGGCTCATCATCAAATCGATTTTTTAAAATCACTAGATACTGAAGAGTTTTACAACAAAGATGAAGATGAAGTCTGTCGATATGCTCACAATACTATCCAGGAACTCATTGCGTTAGGTAATCAAGCGACACCTGAACTCGTTGAGCTTCTTCAGACTGAATTTACTTGGAGTTGTTTTTTTGCCTTAACGATCTTTCGTAGAACCAAAGATCCACAGGCGGTTCCCGCGCTTATCGGGTTTTTAAAAAGAGAATCTGATGATTCCATGGCAAATGAAGAAGCAATGTTTGCCCTTCAGGATATCGGAGACCCTTCGATTGCCCCTCTCATCGAGGATATCGAGGAGGCGTTTGATAATAAAAAATACAATTCTTATTTAGTTGGCGGGTTAACTGGAATTATCGGACCAGAATCATATGAGTTCATGGTGAAGATTACTAAGGATTTTATTAGCAAGCCCTGGCGGTACAAAGGATGGTTCCGCATCGAGGATTTCACATATAATTTTGTGAAACAAAGGCGGAACGATGCGATTCTTTTACTTCGGCAAATCCTTGATGTGAAGAGCGTTACTGGCAGCGAAAAACATGAGCTTGAGTCCACCATCAGAGCACTTGAAGACCCGGCGGCGTATGAAAAGGAAATTGAGGAAATCGAAGAAGAGATTCTCGATGCAACCCATACAGCGGATATATAAGTCGAATATAAAACAAGAATAGTGGGAACTAAACATCCTTGTCTACATCTCTATTATATTTTTATATTGAAGAGAATATTGTCCGTAAAGCTAAATAATGGCAACGATATTGATTTATCTGGAGGGAACCGTATCAGTTCTCAAAAACCAACGCTCAGAATCCTTGCTGGAAAGAAGATTGATGATTGGGAGATGTATGTACTTCGAAGCTCCACTGGTAAAAGGATTCTTGCTGCGTTTTATCGTTCCTCACTGTATCATTTTTTTTCCTTGAAGGTCAACGATTTTCTTGATGTCAAGCTCCTTGAGGAGATACGACAGCATCCACTTCCGAGACATATTGCGATTATTATGGATGGAAACCGTCGATTTGCTAAGGAGCTTGGGTTGTCCTGGGAGGCCGGGCATATCTTCGGCAAAGAAAAAATCGAAGAGGTGTTAGACTGGTGCTTCGACCTTGGCATACGAGTTCTGACCGTGTATGCGTTTTCCACTGAGAATTTCAAACGAAGTGAAAAAGAAGTCAAGACCTTGATGACCTTATTAAAACAAGAGTTGGATTTAGCAAAGGAAGACTCTCGCATTCATAAAAATAAGGTACGCATACGGATTCTTGGAAAGCTTGACTCCTTGCCTAAAGACATTCAGCAATCAGCTCAGTCCATTATGGAGTTGACTCAATCGTATAAAACCTACCATTTGAATATCGCACTTGCTTATGGTGGCCGGGAGGAAATCATCCAGGCAATCCAGCGCATGGGCAGCGATATCAAAAAAGGGAAACTCAAAGTAAAGGACATCTCTCAGAACACGGTTTCATCATATCTCTATACAAGTGGGTTGCCTGACCCGGATCTCATCCTTCGAACCTCTGGAGAAGAACGTATCTCGAATTTTTTGCTCTGGCAGCTTGCGTACTCTGAACTGTATTTCTGTGACGTGTATTGGCCTGCGCTTCAAAAAAGGGATTTCTTACTCGCGATTCGGACGTTTCAACAGAGGAAACGACGGTACGGGAAATAAGACGATTATTGTTCTTCACTTGTTTCTTCTGTGTCCATAAGAGATTCGTCGTTTTCTATTTCTTCTGCGATCTTTGAGAGCTTTGAGAATTGACAGGAAAAAAAATAAGAGATAAGTCCCAGACCAACACAGAGGATAACGAATGCAAGGATGGTTCCGTTCACATCGGTGCTCAGCTTCAGAGGATGAGCCAATGATTCAACAATGTAGAGGATGAAAAGGATGCCTCCGAGGATTAGGAAAAATTTACTGAAGAACCCTGTCTTTAAATCGTTATGTGCTGAAAAAATATGTTTTTTAACCATTGAGCGGCCCTGCTCCACCTGCGAGTTTTAAGGAACTTTCAACCTTGCTTTGCAATTCGGTGAGTTTTTCTCTACTTCGTCCTTCTTGTTTTTCCAAGGTTGTTTTTCGTAACTCCAGGGATTCTTTCGTCGATGCTAATTCTTTTTTTATGTCACTTTTTCCTTTGGTTTTGATAAGTAAAGCACCGATACTTTTGTAGATGGGCGTTTTCTCTGTCGCTGCTTCGATTTCCTTTAATGCTTCCTCCGTTTCTTTCAATTGAATCTCCACCTGTTGTCGTTGTTGTGAGATCATTTGTAGTTGCGCTCGCGCTTGCTGTAATCTGTTGATTTGGTCCTGTAGTTGAGGGGATAATTCTTCACTGGACATGCTGTTTTTTCTCCTTTTGTGGGTGTAATAATCGTCTCCTTCTTAAACGTATTCATTCACCATGTTTTTTCCATAAAACTCCTTCCCTATAAATAATAGAAACTATTATATAGAATGTTGTAAATATACAAAGACACATATTATTATCCTTACTGGAGGATTAAATAATGATGAAAAACGATAAAATCATCGTAATCGTAGGGGTAGCTATCCTTATTCTTGCTGCAATTGGAGTGTATTATTGGGTTCCACAAAAAGCAGAAATGGAGACGGTGAAAACAAACGATTTTATTGACATCACTGGTGATTTAAAAAGCATGCCTGATTCTATCACTGTCTGTCCTTGTAATCCCTTTTTCCCACTGATCGCAACACCATTATCCGTGAATTATGATGAATCCGGCGAACAGATGATTATACCTCTATATGTAATGAATTTTAGCAACCCATCGACTGCGGTGACGCGACTACAAGACCAATTGGCTCGCAATGGGAATATCGAAACAATTAAACATGAAGAATCTGCAAAAAACGCATCCTTGCGCATTGCGACGGACTATTGGGATAGTAGCCAAGCAGCATTAATCATTGAAGACGATGAACAAGGATATAATTTAGGTGTCATAGCGACACCACTTGCGTCTTATCTACGAATACCTGTGATCGTTACAGATGAAATCGATGCCGATGTGACCAGAGTACTCAATGACCTTGGCGTTGAAAAAACCATAGTCTGCGGCAAGAATCTCAAAGGATTCGGCTCTGTCTTAAAGTTCAATACCGCCGAAGAGATTGTCGAGGCGACCATCGTGGTCGTTGAAGAAAAACTGAATCACGAGGTCGATTATATCACCCTAACAAATCCAGTGGACGCGTGGCCACCAGCAGTGTTAGAAAGTAAAGAGTATACCTTTGGACCGACGATACTTGGAACTGGTTCTCAGAGCCAACTCATTACGGCCCTTCGTGGTATGCTTTCCGGCAGCGGCTCGGTCAGCTGGACTTTTTCCATACCACAGGATTATAAGTATGCCTTGATTAAATTTGAGGGGATTAATCATGATGCTGAATATTCTGATGAAATGGGAGATGCAGTGACATTCACCATGGGCCCTAATTTAGACGACATACCTGGGAGTTTACAAAAATTCGAAACAGCTCCAGGTTCCACAGCGGCGGGTGGGATTGCTGAAAGAGACGCAAGTGGTAACATTATCAAAGATGTTCTGTATTCTGAATCTGTTGTGTACGGGCGAGGCGGAGTGGAATATACGCTTTCTGCTACCGGCAGTTGGTTAGTAAAAAAGCAAGGTGAAGTCTCCGCTCGGGTTGTTGTCGAAAAACTCGAAGACCCAGTCTATCCAATGATGAAAAGTCTTTCATCAGTTGCCCCTTATCTGACTGCCTATCATAAAGGGATTCTGTTTGGGAAACCAGAGTTTGCATTTACCGCTGATGATGATAAAATCACAGATAATGGAGAAACCTGCCCTGGTTTGTACGTAGGTGGAAAAAATCCGAAACTGGCGCCTCTTTCCAATGCGCATTTCTTCGATGAGATTCATGATTCGTTGAATAGCATACTTTCTTATCTTGCCGATATTGAAATCAATGATACCAGAGACATCAAAACCTTACGAGACTATTATAAACAGAATCCTGTCTATGTTGCATTAGTTGGTGATGCGACTGTCCTTCCGAATTATTATTATCAAAATCATGTAGAGCCTCTCGGTGACATCGATGGAGATGGTGTTGATGATACACCGTACTATTGCGGTGGTGGAACCCCCAGTGATGTCCTCTATGGGAACATCGATCCGATACGATATGACTGGTCGAATATGGCAACAGACGTCTATAGCGAAACCGAAGAGAAATATCCCTTTATAGAAAACATCGTAGGTCGGATCACCGGTTGGGATGCACAAGATGCGGACGCATTGATTCTGAAAAGCGTGTTTTATAATGATCTTGCGAATGGTTTGGACACATGGAAAGATAACTTTGGTCTTTTGGTTGGTGGCGGTCAGGATTTTCAAAAACCATTAATTCGGTACCTCATCTTTGGTGATATCCTAAAAATGGTGAAGCGCGGGGAGCCTATGAAAGCCTTCACAGGGTACGCGGAGATGACCTACGAACGAGCTGCTGTTGACGTTGTAGAACCATTAGGGTTCAACCTGCAGGGTGCTTTATATGAAGAAGGGATGGTGAAAGGACTCAGCGAGGAAACATTATCGAAAATTAAAAGCAGTAATCTATTGAACAGGGTCCTCTTTGAGAAATGGCAGATTCGAAGAATCGCTGGGGAAGGCAAGGTAAACGGCGGGGAGATCTTCGAGTCCAGTAACTATTTGTTTGTTAATGGTCATGGGAATCAATTTTTATTCGGTGTGGCTGGAAACGATATCGTCGCATCAGGGCTTGGCGGCCCACTTTTGAAGGCGTTATTCACGCAGACTCTTGTACCGATTGCTGGTGGTTTCGTTGGTCCTGGCGGGGATTTGAGCGCCGCTGGGGATTATACCACACGAACGGTATCCAATATGAACCTTGGGCCCTCATTTATGTGGTTGGAGAGCTGTATCTGTGGGAAACTCGATGGTATGTATGCGAAAGCCAACGTCGGGCAATCCTTGTTACATGCAGGAGTTGCTTCTCTTATTGCCTCACCGACGGGATCGAATATCGGTGGCGGATATCTTGAGCCGAAGAACACAAAATACGATTTTCCCATCCAAACCTATCTGAAATACTTAAAGGCAAAAGGCCAGTGGAAGCGGGGGATCTTTCCAGAGGCGCATTTCGGGGAGAAGATTTATGAGGATGTCTGTTCAGATATGATGAAATTCAACAGTAGTGTAGGTTTGGCTCTGAGAAACGCTAAGAACAATTATTTGATTGCGGATGCAGATTGGCAGCTCTGGTGGTCTCCACCATTGAACGTCTACACGGGAAACCTGGTGGACCAGACTGATTTATACAAGACGACCGCATCAAAAGGTCTCAGCCCGATGATGGAATCAAAATACGTCAGCTTCCAAGAATACATCCTCTTCGGGGACCCGGCGTTCAACCCATACGAACCCTGTAACGAAGGAAGATAATTCTTTTCTTCTCTTCTCATTTTTTTTCTTCAGAAAAAGACCTTAAGTTATTGAAGAATGCCTGCTGATTTCATTTTCTGCAGATTCTCAGGGTGCGACTCAAAGAATCTATGAACTGGTTCGAGGATGGTATTGATGTGTTGTGCGGTCGCGTTCTTCAGATCGAGTGGATGGAGTCCTGTTGCGAAGGCATTTTCAAGCTCCTGGTAGGTGGCGAACTGGAGGTTCCCCCCGAACTTCTCAGGCCGTTCAATTAAGAACACTTTTCCCTCAAGGTCAGGGAAAATTACAAACTTGCAGACATCCAGGACTGGGTTTCCCTCCGTTTGCTTCTCTGGGCAGTACGCCTTACTGAGTTTCTTTTTTACGACGTCTGGAGCATCATGTATCGAGATCATGGTCTCTGGTTTGCTTTTGCTCATTTTTGCTTCGATTGGGTTCATGCGCCCATCTGCCTGCAAGCTTGTTAACAACGGTGTGTGCATTGCGACCGGCGCGGTTCGTCCTATCTTTTTTGCGACATCTCGGGCGAGCATATGAGCATGACGTTGGTCGGTGCCTCCGTAGGCGACATCTAGTTGAAGATAGAAAATATCAGAGACTTGCATCGCTGGGTAAAACAATTTCGACAGGTCCTTTTCTGCTTCTTCCTCTCCGCGTCCCATGATGTCCATCGCGCGTTTCACGCGAGCCACCGATGTTGCTTTTGATGTCTTCAGCACCAGCTCCCAGTATTTCGCATCGTTGACATAATCACTTGCGTACACGAACCGTACCTTGCTGATGTCAACCCCCATCGCCGCGAAGCAATCCTGCATGTATCTGCCGCAGAGTTTGATCTTTTCAAGGTCTCCTCCGAGTTTATCATTGATGTACGCATGCCAATCAGCCAACAGTACCGTAAAATCAAAACCACAGGCGAGAAAATCCTTAATCTTGTTTGTACAAATCTTCCAGCCGAGATGTACCACTCCTGAGGGTTCGAATCCGATGTATGCTTTGGGATTTGGTTTATCAAGCACTGTTTTGAGTTCTTCGATGGTAACGACTTCTTGAGTATTAGTAATGAGTCTTTCGAGTTTTTCCATGGATATGCACCTTTTTTTCTATCGCGTGAGTTTCTTGGCCACCTGATCAATGATTTTATCGGAGACGCCAAGATAGTTCCGGGGGTTCATGACTTCTTCAAGTTCTTTTTTCTTAAGGAGTTTTACCACCTTGGGGTTTTCGAGTAATACGGAAAGAAGCTGTTTGTTGTCGCTGACTGCTTTAAGGGAGCAGGTTCTGACCAGATTATGGGCATCACCTCGACCCATGCCTTTTTCCACAAGTTTAATCATGACCGCTTCTGCCATCGGCAGTCCTTTTGAGTTTTGCAGGTTCTCCCGCATCCTCTCTGGGTTCACCTGCAGGTTCCGGAACACCTTGTTCATCTGAAAGACGATCCAATCCGTCATGATGAGGGAATGCGGTAGGATGAAGCGTTCCGATGAGGAGTTGCAGAGGTCTCGTTCATGCCATTGGATCGCGTTCTCATAGGCGGGGATGATAAAGCTTCGGATGACGCGGGCAATCCCGCAGATTTGCTCGCAGAGGATCGGGTTGCGTTTCTGTGGCATCGTAGACGAGCCTACCTGTTTTTTTGCTTCGAATGCTTCAGAGACTTCGCCTATCTCACTGCGTTGGAGATTGCGGATTTCTGTCGAAAACTTCTCCATGCTGCTTGCGATATTTGCTAAAACGGAGAGTAACTCGATGTAGCGGTCCCGGCCGACGATCTGGGTTGCTGCCTCTTCTGTTCCGAGTTTGAGGTCAGCCATGACCTGCTCCTGGATTTTCAAGGCATGTTTTCCCATCGCGGCTCCAGAGCCGACCGCGCCAGACATCTTGCCGACCAGCAAGCGTGATTTGCATTCATGGAGTCGTTCGAGATGCCGGTCAACTTCCATGGCGTAGACTGCTATCTTCAAACCAAAGGTGATTGGTATAGAGAATTGTCCATGGGTTCTTCCTGCCATGATTGTGTTTTTGTATTCCTTGGCAAGACCAACGAGGGTTCCCCTCAGTTCTCGTAATTGTGCTTTGATGAGATCAGTTGCTGCAGCAAATTGTAAGGCGTTTGCAGTGTCGACAATATCGTAGCTGGTTGCACCAAGATGCACGTATTTTCCTGCATCACCGCTGCAGACTTCGCTGAGTGCTTTGGTGACTGCCATGATGTCATGTCTGGTTTCTTTTTCGATTTCATTGACTCGTTTTACCGTGACATATTTCACCGTGGCTTTCTTTGATATCTCATCAGCAGCTTTCTTTGAAATATTTCCAACAGCAGCATGAGCTCTGGCGAGTGCAGCTTCGACATCTAAAAGATATTGCAGTTTACTTGTCTCGCCAAAGACGTCTTTTATTTCTTTTCTCCCATAGCGGAAATCAAGGGGACAGACAGGGTTTTCCATAGGGCTTCTCACCTAGAATCATCTATGAGTTAATGTCTTTTTTGGGATAAGATTGCTTAGGAGATTTTTTCTAATAACATAGCTAGTTCTGCGGAGAGCGCTTTGATGCGAGGGTAATGGCGTTGCAGTTTCCCAACGAGTTCCTTCAGTTGAGTCATCGTCCCCATGATTAAAATAGCTGCAGGATTTTTCTCCAGTTCAAAAGCTTCCCTAGGGATTGCAACCTCCCCGCCCAGAGAGAGCATATCTTGTTTGATGATAATTGCATCTTGTAATATCACTTGTTCAAGTTTAATGACCTTAAAAACCGCTTTCGGAGCCATAATGTCCAAGCTCTGTGGGTCGCTTCCTATCTTTTGGATTTCTTTACGTGCATCAGAAAGGGTTTCAATCGAGATGAACTGAGGATTATACGAAACCATTGGAAGAGGAATCAGAATCGGTCTTATAAGAACCTATGTTCATACTCCTCTGATGAAAGGAACGTATCTGCTTGTCATGGAACTTGGCAACGATGCTTCAATTAGGATAGGAAAACTTGGTTTGGTTCATTTTCAGAAAGGATGCTATGTGTATGCTGGATCTGCATTAAATGGAGTAAAACAACGGATTGAGCGTCATCTACGGAAACAAAAGAAGGTTCATTGGCATATTGATTATCTTCTACCTTTCACAGAAGTTGTTGACATATTTTATAAAGAAAGTACACAACGAGAAGAATGCAGGATCGCTCGAGTGTTAGAAAGTAACTTTAACGGTGTTCCCGGGTTCGGATGTAGTGATTGTGCCTGTAAAAGTCACTTATACTATGGACCTTCACATGAAATATCGCAAAGAGCGCATGCCCTGCAAATGAAAAACTATCTCCAATAAGCAAACTCTTAAAATCTTCTTTTCTATGAGTACAACTATGGTTTCCATTATTTATTCAACAACCGATACTCTTGATACGGCAAAAACCATCGCCCGTTCGCTGGTAAAAGAAAAACTTGTCGCCTGTGTCCATATCATTCCAAAGATCGAATCGATCTATCGATGGCAAGGGAAAATCGAGGAGGCAAACGAATGCGTTATGCTTGCAAAAACCTCTGAGCGGAACGTTCAAAAAACAATACAGAAAATCCACTCCCTGCATCCCTATGACGTCCCAGAAATCATCGTTTTTCCCCCTGTTGGTGGCCTGAAAGAATACCTTGATTACATTGAAGCGGAGACCGCATGAAACTTGTCGCGTTGATATCCAGTGGTATTGATTCCCCGGTGGCAGCCTACCTGCTCTCCGAGAAAGTAGATGAATTCATCCTGCTCCATGCAGACAACCGTCCGTTCACCGATGACCGCGAGATAGAAAATTTCATCAATCTGGCAAAGCATCTGAAAACACTGGTTCCATCAAAGATCACTGCATTGATCCTTCCCCATGGAAAGAGCCTGGAAGCATACAAGACACACTGTAACAATAAATATACCTGCGTGGTGTGTAAACGGATGATGCTTCGCTACGCAGAGGCTATAGCACAAAAAGAACATGCCGATGCACTGGTGATGGGTGATTCCCTCGGGCAGGTCGCCTCACAGACTCTACAGAATCTACGGGTCGTCGAACAAGCAGTGAGCATCCCAATCCTCAGACCATTGATCGGCTTTGATAAAGAAGATGTAATAGCAATTGCAAAACAGATTAAGACCTTTGATTTGTCCATCGTACCATCTGACGGATGTTCTGCAGTCCCGACAAAACCATCGACACAGGCGCATCTTGAGCACATCCTTGCCGAAGAACAGAAAATCGATGTCGAAGGACTTGTACACCATGTGATTTCGCAAGCGAAAATCGTCACACTCTAACATGTCACATTCGTTAATAAATTGACCAGAAGAAATCATTGTTTTTTTAAAAAATCAAAAGACTTAAAAACTAATGAATTATACTACAGTTTGTAGCTTAATTTTTTTGCTATACCATATATTGTATCTGGTGATGGGAGATGAATTGCCCCTATTGCAACCATATTGACACGAAGGTTACCGACTCGCGCGATACCGGCGGATCCATCCGCAGACGACGAGAATGCCTCAGCTGCAATAAACGGTTCACGACCTACGAATACATCGAAATGGTGCCCTTGTTCGTCATAAAAAAAGACGGCAGACGAGAACGATTCGACCGCTGTAAAATCAGAAACGGCATTGCAAAAGCACTAGAAAAACGCCCGATCAGTCACGAAAAAATTGAGGAAATGATCGATGGGGTCGAAGAAAAGATCAGACGCACAGGAAAAGAAGAAATCGAAACAAAACTCATCGGCGAATACGTCATGGACGCGTTAAAAGAAGTCGACCAAGTCGCCTACATCCGGTTCGCATCGGTCTATCGGCAATTCACTGATGTCACCAGCTTTGAAAAAGAGGTTAAAAATCTCATAGAAAAATAATACGAGAAGGAGAGATACATATGATACGAAAGATAAAAAAACGAGACGGAAAAATCGTTGATTTCAACCCAGTGAAAATCACAGACGCCATCTGGAAAGCAGCCCAAGCAGTCGGTGGAAAAGACTACAAACGAGCAGCAGAACTTACTGATAAAGTCCTTGACATTTTAGAAAAAGAGCTTAAACGCAGTGAAATACCAACCGTTGAGCAAGTCCAAGACGCCGTCGAAAGAATCCTCATCGAAGACGGACATGCCAAAACAGCAAAAGCATACATCCTCTACCGGAAACAACACCAGGATATGCGAGAGATTGGAGGCTTGCTCAAAGACATCGATGTGGTTGATGACTATCTTAGTATGCTCGACTGGAAGGTCAACGAGAACAGCAATATGAGCTATTCGCTCCAGGGGCTCAATGTCTATGCAACGGAGAGCATCATTTCCCACTACTGGCTCAATAAGATCTATCCGCCAGAAATCGGAGACGCCCACACCAGAGGAGACTATCATATTCATGATCTTGGTACCCTTGGCGCGTATTGCGTCGGATGGGATTTACAAGATTTATTGCTCCTTGGATTCAAAGGTGTATCTGGTAAAATCGAAAGCAAACCAGCCAAACACTTCAGCACAGCGCTGATGCAGATCGTCAACTACCTATACACATTGCAGGGTGAGGCCGCAGGGGCGCAGGCACTATCGAATTTTGATTCTTTACTTGCCCCGTTCATTGCAAAAGATCAGCTCTCTTACGATAGTATCAAGCAGGAAATGCAAAAATTCTTGTTTAACATGAACGTGCCCACACGGGTCGGGTTTCAAAGTCCGTTCACCAACATTACCATGGATCTTACCGTACCCAGTTATTTGAACGATGAACCAGCCATCATCGGTGGTAATCCTACAGATAACAATTACAGCGAATACACCGGAGAAATGGACATGATTAACCATGCATTCGCCGAAATCATGCACGATGGGGATGCAAAAGGACGGCCGTTCACATTCCCGATCCCAACATATAATATCACCAAGGATTTCAACTGGAACAACGACGGGCTCGCCCCCCTCTGGGACATGACCGCGAAATACGGAATACCCTACTTCTCCAATTTCATCAACAGCGACATGAAACCAGAAGATGCACGTAGCATGTGCTGTAGATTGCGCTTGGACAACCGAGAGCTTCAAAAACGAGGCGGAGGCTTGTTCGGGGCAAACCCGAAAACCGGGTCCATTGGGGTTGTTACACTGAATATGCCACGTCTGGCGTATCTCGCAAAGGATGACACTGATTTCTTCGAACGACTCGACAAGCTGATGATGCTGGCCAGACAAAGTCTCGAAATTAAACGAGACCTCATCGAAAATCTTACCGTAAGCGGTTTGCATCCCTACTCACGGTTCTATCTTTCTGATGTGCAAAAGACCTTCGGGGAATACTGGAAGAATCATTTTTCCACCATTGGCCTCATCGGCATGAACGATGCACTACTCAACTTCATGAACAAGAGCATCGCCGACCCGGAGGGAAAAGCATTTGCTGAGAAAGTCCTGGACTTCATGCGCACACGCATCGCAGATTATCAAGAGGAAACCGGCAACATCTTCAACCTGGAGGCAACACCAGGGGAAGGAACCAGTTACCGTCTCGCACGTCTTGATAAGAAACATTACCCGGATATCCGCACCTACAACCAGGAGATCTATACCAAGAACCGAGGCAGGGACGTCCAGCCATATTACACTAACTCGACGCAGCTGCCGGTCGGCTTCACCACCGATGTGTTCGAAGCCCTGGACTTGCAGGATTCTCTGCAGACAAAATACACTGGCGGCACTGTCCTGCATATCTTCCTTGGCGAGGAGGAACCTTCGCCGACTGCGACCAAGAACCTTGTCCGGAAAGTTGCTGAGAACTATGCGCTCCCGTATTATACAATCACCCCGACGTTCAGCGTCTGCCCTGACCATGGATACATCGCTGGCGAGCATCAACTCTGCCCAACTTGTCAGGCGGTCCAGAAGACCACTGAATGTGAAATCTACTCCCGTGTCGTGGGGTACATCCGGCCGGTGAATCAATGGAACAAGGGGAAACAACAGGAGTTCCACGATCGGACCACCTTTGACCTCCGGGAGAAGGTCCTTGTCACAACATGAAGATAGGCGGCTTTCAGAAAACATCGTTGCTTGATTATCCTGATCGGATCAGTGCGATTGTCTGGACTAGCGGATGTAATTTTCGCTGTCCTTTCTGTTATAACAAGAATCTTGCATTGGGGACCGCAGAGTTGTTCCCCCAGGATGAAATCGTGTCGTTTCTCTCAAAAAGAAAAGCACTGCTCGAAGGTGTGGTCATCTCTGGAGGTGAGCCGTTTCTCCAAGATGATCTCGTTGACTTTATAAAAAAGATAAAGAACCTGCGGCTCCGGGTCAAGATTGATACGAACGGAGCATTCCCAGAACGACTCAACGAACTTCTAGAGCAACAACTCGTGGATTACGTTGCCATGGATGTCAAAGCCCCAAAGAAGAGATATTCTGAGTTAACCGGTGTTAAAATGGATTTGAGCAAAATCGAAGCATCGATTGAATTGCTGAAAACAAAAGCGCCAGCCTACGAGTTCAAAACCACGTTTATCCCCGGTCTGCTTACAAAAGAAGATATCATAGAGATTGCGCAATGGTTGAAAGGAGCAGATGCGTACTTCCTTCAACAGTTTAAAATCAAAGCACCATTAGTGTCGTCAACACTTGAAACTGCAGAACCGTATTCTCGAGACTATTTCCTTGGCACCCTAAAAGAAATAAAACCTTTTTTCAAACGCTGTGCCATCAGAGGTGTTTAAAAAAACTAAATAGTACATATTCCATGAGGTTTTTCATGGATTATGAATTAGCGATCATCGGTGCCGGTCCTGCTGGATTTTCCGCTGCAATCTATGCCAAACGATCGGGGATTTCAACGATTGTGTTTGATCGGGGTGGCGGAGGTGGTCTTCTGCAGGTTGCCCCGAATATTGAGAATTATGCAGGGTTTATTTCTATCCCCGGGATTGATCTTGTTGAAAAAATGAAACAACATGCGACAAAGTACGCAGATTTCCAGTTCTATGAAGAAGTAAAAGACGTCAAGCCATCATCAACAGGATTTCTGATAACAACAGAAAAAGCAATGTATCAAGTAGGCGCGGTGATTCTTTGTACAGGAACAGAACATAGGAAACTCGATGTCCCTGGTGAATCTGAGCTTATCGGAAAAGGAGTCTCCTACTGTGCGACATGCGATGGTTTCTTCTTCAAAGGGAAACGGGTCGTAGTGGTCGGTGGGGGGAATACTGCACTTATCGAATCTATTTTTTTAAAACAGCTTGGATGTAAAGAAGTATATGTAATCCATCGTCGTGAACAGTTCCGGGCAGAGAAGATTTACGAGGATGAAGCTCGAGAAAAAGGAGTGCATTTTTTCTTCAATACCATTGTTGAGGAGATAAAGGGAAAAGAAAATGTCACATCCGTGAATCTTTTTAATCTAGAGACCAGTGCACGATCAACATTACAAGTTGAGGGTGTGTTCGCTTCCGTTGGTGTTTTACCTCAAAACCAAATAGCAAAAGCACTGCAATTAAAGACCGATGACAACGGGTACATCCTGGTCGATAACCAGCAACGCACGAGCGTTCGAGGCGTATACGCGGCTGGTGATATTACCGGTGGTCTGCGGCAGGTGGTCACCGCCTGCGCCAAAGGTGCGGTCGCTGCGCTGTCATCAACAGAGGTACTTGGGAAGAAATATCCTTACTGAAGCACCGTTATCTGCTCGATTTTTTTCTTCTGCAGAAGTCCGATTAGTTCATCACCGCTTTTTTTCACTGGATCACTTATTGTTCCTTGCATCGTTTTCGGTTGTATTCCAATAAAAATGATACGTGGCACCTCTTGTTCTAGATACTGGATGAGTATAGAGAGCGGTATCCCATGGGTGCTGATGTGCATCGTCCCAAGTTTTTCTTTTGGGATGATACGCATTTCGCCAGGAGAAAGATTCATCTCTGTGGCATCGATGAGGATGAGAGTTTTCGGTTTGTGTCGTTTGATGATGCCTGTGTAATTCTCAGGGGTCGTCCCACAATCAAGAACCATATCCGAGGTTGGTTGATTCTTCAATCGGTCAGCGATGTACGGTCCGATACCGTCATCGCCCCCCTCTTGGTTGCCGATACAGAGTATCAGTATGTCCATCATCATCCCTTCATCATTAAATTATTTGGAATAAATAATCTTCTGATAGGTTAAAAGATACCACATGATCCCAGTTCCAGCAGTCGATATGCAGCTCAGAAGCATGTCTAAGGTGAGAAACACATAGGCCATAGCCGTCAGTAGGATTGCTGTGATAAGATACATGGACAACGATTGACTTTTTGCTTCCTTATGCTTGTAATTTCGATGAATCGCTGGTATCGCGGTGATCATGAACCCGAAGTTGATGATCGTCAGAACAATATCCTGCCATTGCCACATATAACGCAGAGGGATGGCAGCAGAGAATATAAATAAATCTTTTCTATGGCTTACCATGAAAAAATCAACATTCTTGGGAAAACTATGGCGAAGAAGATAACTCTTGCGCAGGGTGCTGGCGGTGTACTGATGGATCAGTTCATCAAAGACAATATCTTGCGGTTTTTTAAGAATCAAGGAATTGCGGAGGTGCCACTCACTGCCCTTGATGATGCAGCGGTTGTCGATGACATTGTGTTCTCCACGGATTCCCATACTGTGCAACCCTTGATTTTCCCTGGTGGTGACATCGGGTCACTTGCTGTCTGTGGTACTATTAACGATATCGCGGTAGTCGGTGGGGCTCCTCTTGCATTATCAGCTGGGTTCATCATCGAGGAAGGATTCTCCTTGGATACCTTTGAGACGATCGTTAGAAGCATGGGGCGTATGGCAAGCAAGGCAAACGTCCCGATTGTTACCGGAGATACCAAGGTGGTCGAAAAAGGTGCACTGCAGCAGTTCATGATTAACACCAGTGGTATTGGTAAACGAAGTCCTGCTCTTGAACAGAACCTCAAAGAAGTCAAACGACACAGAAAATTTAATAGCCGTTGGTTACTGGATAGTAATTTTAAAAGTGGAGATACACTGATCCTCTCAGGTAATATCGGGGAACATGGGATATCGTTGTTATCGTTCCGTGAAGGATACGGTTTTGAGACCACGATTCATTCAGATGTTGCACCATTGAATGGATTGATGAATGTGTTGCTTACAGAAGGAGGCCTCGTGTCTGCAAAGGATCCTACGCGGGGCGGATTAGCAAACACGGTGAGTGAATTTTGTGAAAAATCACATGTCGGAATTCTCCTGAACGAGGAGTCAATCCCCATCCCAAGGGGTGTTCAATCCGCCTGTGACATGCTTGGTATCGACCCCTTGGAGATTGGTAATGAAGGTAAAGTTGTTCTAGGTGTGGTCAAGGAAAAAGCAGATGACGTGCTTGCGGTGTTGAAGAAGCATCCGTTGGGAAAACACGCTGCTATCATCGGTGAAGCTACAGACAAGGTCTCTGATGTCGTTCTGCAGACCGCGGTTGGAGGGAAACGGATTCTTCGCAAACCTCTTGGTGATCCCGTTCCAAGGATTTGTTGAAATGCGAAGAAATAACTTTTAATAGGTCCATGGTTGTGGGTATTTGCATGGGGAAAACACGAGATTTGATAAAGGTCCTGCTGTTGATTTTAATAGGGATGTTCATCCCGTTCCTTGGGTCCATTACCCTTTCGTACGGGTTTGTCCCAAGAACGATTGTGGTCACGTTTGTGTATTTCCTTGTTATTTTTGGACTTGAGCTGAGTGTCGTGTACCTGTTTTTCTCTTTGAGCGGGAAACGAGCGAACAAGAAAATAGAACAGTACAAACCAAAATAAATTAAGACAAATTATTGCTGCAATCTTACTCTTCTCTGGGTCGTTTCCCAAAGGTAAAAGATAAATAGGAAAACTGGCATCAGGGGTGCAACGAGGTAAAACCATTATGGTAGTAAAAGTTGATAAAGCAACGTGTACTGGCTGTGCAGCCTGTGTATCAGCATGTCCTGTTGAGGCGATCAAAGTAGTCACTGAGAAAGCAGAGGTCAATGAGGAGACCTGCATTGATTGTGGCACTTGCGTTGATGAATGTCCAGTGCAAGCACTCAGTCTCTAAGAAAAATAGTGTTCGTTTATTTTTTCTTTTTTTTCATTTCTAGTTTTTGTTGAACTTTTGGACTTGTTAGCTCCCTGATTGCATCTGTCGCTATCCATCGTGCTGACTTTGAGTTTATTTTCTTAATTTCCTCTGCGGTCCGGAGTGCTTTTTTATTCAGTGAAAGGTTTCTTTTCCCGATGTTTCGTAACGCCCAGTTCACTGCTTTTTTCACATAGTTTCGCTCATCATTACAATGTGTGGTAAAAAGGGAGAAAAAGCGTTCGAAATCCTGATTCGTGGCTGTCTTGTCATGGACCGCTAATCCTGCGATGAGGGAGAAAGCTGCGCGTTTGACAAATTCTTTTTCTTGGTCTGCCCATTGGAATACTTTGTCGTATGCAAGTGGGGATCGATCAAAGAGGTTTGTGCATGCCTGATCGCAGATATCCCATGAGTCAAAATTTTCTGCCCATGCATCCATCTGCTCTGAGGTGACTTGTGTCGGGTCATCGATAAAGCAGGCGAGCAGTCGTGCGTCATGGATCTTGGAATCCCAGAGTTTGAGGGCGAGCGTATGGTTTGTACCGATTTCTTTTGCAAAGGGTCGTAGGAGGTAGATTGATATCCCAAGGTTGTTGTACTGGTTGATTCCGTAGCGTGCCATTCCTTTGACGTTTTCTGGGTTTGCCATGGAGTGAAGTGTTGTGATGATTTCATCGTAGTTCATCATGGTTCACGTGAGTGCATTATGTGCTTTTATTTCAATATTTTTCCGGTCTCAAGGTACCAGAGGTATAAATCGAGTTCCGCAAGAGTGAGATTTGTTTTTGTTGCAAGTTTTTGTAAGACCTGTTCGATTTCCAGATATTTTTTGGCTGTGAGCGTCTTTGGTTTTGTAATCAGGTGATATCGTTCGAGGAGGTCAAGGATGTGAAAGTCAATGATTGCATAGTTATCAAACCCGATGTTTCTCAGGAAATGGCTTGCTTCTTTGTAGCCGATTCCTTTGATGTTGTTGATAAGCCAGTGGCGTCGTTGCTCGTGGTTTAATGTTAGAATGATTGTGGGAAGTATGTCTTTATTGGCTGTTGATTCAACGATATAGCTGGCTCTGGTGTTCGGGAAGCGATATCCATGTTTTCTGAGTTTTTTTGCTATGGATTCTTTGGTTTCTCTGCAAAAAGAAGCATGGAGTTTCCCATGTATCTGTATTGTTCGCTCTGAGTTGAAGTTAGCCGTAAGAATGCAGAAACAGAGCTCATTGAAGAGTTCCTCAGCGGAGTGCGTATCAATGGTTTTGAACTCTTTGATTCGCTGTTGTATTTCTCTTTGTATGTTGCTGTGTTTGAGGTCGTTGATAGTCGAAGACAGGTCGTTCATGCGTCCTCCGCTTCGGAATGGGTGTATGGAAAAAAAAGGTGGAGGATGTAAGACAAACGGGATTTTTTTGGTGAGGAGAGGAGGAAAGGATGGGATGAAAAAAATATTTTCCCCGTTTGTTTTTACATCTCCACGCGTGTTAACGTGAGTTGTTTTTTTCCCTCTTTATTTATCTCTATTATACCCCTATTAACAATTGTTAATGCACCTACTGTATATAAAACTTTTGCCTCCATATCTGCCAAGGGGCAATCTATTACAAGCATCTAATTTTACCAACCTTTTAAAAAAATAAAAACATTAATTATAAGTATAAATTAACAATTGTACCCTTTGATGAAACGCGTTCCCTGTGAATACGTGATATGGAATGGGCTTCCCCTTATACGAAAAGAGATCGCAGAAAGCTTGATGACCAACTTCGGATTGAGTCAGAAAGAAGCCGCAGAAAAACTTGGTATCACTCCCGCAGCAGTCTGCCAATACGTCTCTCATAAACGAGGAAATAAGACCATAGACGATGAAGAACTTATGAAAGAGATTAAACTGTCCGCACAACGCATCCTCAACTACACGGATGATGCCATGATTAAAGAAACATGCCGGATCTGCAAAATTTTCATGGCAAAAGGACTGTTTCCTTCCGGATGCGACTCCTGCACACTTGAATAATACCTAACCTGTGGGAAAGAACATCGTAAACAACGAAATGGCCAACGGGATACTGATTAAGGAACAGATAAAACTCGCAAGCAGAAACTGATTTACAATCGACTCATTCCCACCGACACGCTTCGTAAAGATTGGTAGCGCGGTGACTGGTGGCACAGCACTTTGAAGTATCAGAAGCAACCCGATTTGATACGATGGCCTGACGACCAACAACACCCCTAACATGATCAGTGGAAACAGCAGGTTTTTTATCAGAACAAACTTCGCAATCTCGGTGGTGTAGATTATGCCTTTTCGCTGAAAATCAAGGGAAAGGCTCCCACCGATCACCAGCATTAACAACGGTACCGTCATCGCCCCAAGCATCGTAAGAATCGTAAGAACAATATCTGGCACAAACGACTGGATGTTCGCAAAACGAATCAGTAACGCAAGAATCGTCGAGATGAAGATGGTATTAAAGATACGTCTCCATTTTATTTTTTTCTCGTTTTTCCCAAAGAAATACGGATAAATGTTGAACAGGAATGCAGGGTAAAAGATCATAAACAAAAATAAGGAAACAAGGTACGGCGACGAAGCACCAAACATCCCGGCAAGAATCGCAAGAGGAAAAAACAACCCGTTATGCAAAAACAAACTCATGGCAAACTCACGCCTGGTTGTCTTTTTTGATGCAAACATAAACATTCCGGTTAGGAGTGCCGCAATACCGGTAAAAACAACCCACCAGATGGGAAGCACCCACCAATCCGGTATCTCTTGCGGAGAGAAACTTGAGACAATATTTACAAACACAAGACAGGGCAACGCAAGGTCTAAGGCAAGATTCGACAAAGCCCCCAGGGCATTTTCTGCGACAACCTTCCGTTGGACAATCAGAAAACCAAACACACCGATGCCGAGGAGAAGAACCACTGACTGGAACGTGATTGCAACAATATCCATACCATGCTCATAGCCTAGAAAACATATTAATTTAAAGACATTACGATAGCAGAAACAGCAGGAATCTAATTCTGAGAAGCTAGGTTTATAAACAAGGTGCTATATCCTATAGGTATTGATGGTACTAGGAGTATGTGTGTATGAAAACGACATCGATTCTTGAGCTGATGACTACAGATCATTCAAAAATCCTCAAACTGTTACACGATGTTGAAAAAAGTATAGGCATCGAACTGGTGTCCCTGATGAAAGTCTTTGATACTTTCGAATGGGAACTAGAAAAACATATTTTCACTGAAGAAAAAGCGATTTTTTCCTCGTACAATCCAAAAAACATTTCTGAGGGTTATAAGATGGTCCCAGAACTTATCCAACAACACAATGAAATTCTTAATAGGGTACGGGTCATGCGAAAGGATTTGATGTGGAACAAACCAGTACGGTATCATGAATTCAAAGAATTTATCATAGCGCATAAAACATTCGAGGAAGCATCGTTATACCCGAAACTAGACCAAGAATTAACCACCGCACAAAAAGATGAAATCATAAAGAAAATCCGAGAAATCGCCTGATACTACTTTTTTTTTTTAAATAGTAAATTCCTCGAATCGCTCTGCTTTCGCCTTACAGATAGGACAAATCGGTGGGGGCAGTTCTCTTGCACATAAATACCCACATACGGTACATCTCCATACCTTGATACGCCCTGTTTTTTTTCCTGGTTTTAATTGATTTGTAGTATCCTCCAAATTACTAGGTTTTTTTTCCGCAACAGAAAGCGCTGCATCAATAACTTCCCGAGGTCTCCGTTCCGGAATAGGACTTAACTGAGATGGATTATTTTTAATCTTTTCATTGACAAACAATCCACAATAACACATACCATACTCGTCCACATCAGCGTCTCGATACTCACAAGGGCAGAGGATATCAACATCGTATTTTTTCGAACCACTGGCGACACGACAAGGACAAGACCCATAACCATATCGAGCAGTATTTGTCACCAAGCCATCGATAAGGTCACTGAAGAGCTGTTGATCTGGGCATAAATAATACCCGTTGTCCTTCGCGTTTTTTTTCATTGTATCAATAATGGTTTGTTTCTCTGTCATCATCGGAGTTTCTCCTTTATTTCTTTTTCTTTGAATCCAAGAATAACATGTTTCCCCTGATCGATAACAATCGTCGGATAGGTTCGATATTGGTTGTATTTTTTCACAGCCTCGGTCGCCTCCGTATAGTCATTTCCCGTTAATGTATCGACATCAATATATTCATATTCAACACCAAGAGCTTTGAGAAGTTCCTTTGTTTTTTTGCACCATCCACAGGTGCTCAAGGTGTAGATTTTCACGTGATGTGTTTTGTTTTTCCCAGGTACGGTCTCATGTTTCATTGCATTTATATTCTCTTAGTCTCTAAAAACTTTATGTTTGTTTGAAAAACTAGCTTTATATAGAATTAACCTATGTGATACATGAGGCGAAGGCATGACTGTTGATTATTATCAATGTCAAACCTGTAAAAAAAAGACGATAGTTAAAACCAAAAAAGAAAACCCAACCTGTTGCGGGAAACCAATGAAAAAAATTTCGGTTGATATTTGTCTTCAACCAAATCATGCTGAACATGCTCGGCCGATGGGAGAAGACGAGCCATGTGATGATTTCCGCAGCGGAAATTAACGCACGAGGTGATACAGTATGAGTAAATGTATTGTCTGTAGTTGTGAATTTGAAGACGAAAACATACGGCATATCCATATAAAGGGCAAACCAAAGAAGATCTGCAAAGAATGCGTTGCAGCCATCAAGGGATTTTCGTAACTACCTGTTTTTATTTATAGAGATATAGATCGTTCTATGTCGCGGCCCATCTCCTTCATAAAAAAAGACATGCTGCCAGGTCCCCAGAACAAGGTTTCCGTTAGAAATGAGTATGGTTACCGATGAGCCAAGTAGGCTTGCCTTGATGTGCGCGTCACTGTTTCCCTCGGAATGATGATAGGACGCGTTTTCTGGTATCAGTTTTTCTAATGTTTTTATGATGTCTTGTTGGACGTCAGGGTCAGCCCCTTCGTTGATGGTGATGCCTGCAGTCGTATGCGGGACGAACACGATGAGGGATCCTTCATTGATTTTTTCTTCTTTGACTAAGCGTCGGACCTCATCGGTGATATTGATCATCTGGTTTCTCTGATTCGATGTGATACGTAGTTCCTTCATCAAGAAGACTCATCTGTTTTTTCTATTTAAACCGTATCGGTGAGAAAACCTTTTTGTACCACTGCCTGGTTCTTCCGCTCCAGAAGACCATGAAACTTACTGCGAGTGCGATTCTCTTTGATATGGATGGAGTCCTTGTCGATTCTCTTGATTCCTGGTGGAATGCGTTAAACAGTGCGTTGCAGAGATTCAAACATGAAGAAATCACCCGTGATGAATTTATAAAGACCTATTGGGGTCATGACCTCAAAGCCAACCTCGAACGATTGCACCTGAACCCTGAGGTCGTCCAGTTCTGCAATATCACCTACGGCAATCATCTTGATTACGTCACAATATACCCTGATGCCGAGAACACATTGAAATCACTTAAAAGTTACAAGAAGGCGGTTATCACAAATACTCCTTCTGATTGCGCACAGCAGATCTTAAAGAAATTCAGCATTGAGAGGTATTTCGAGACAATCGTCACCAGCGATGATGTTACCAAATCAAAACCTGACCCGGAAATCGTCTTTAAAGCATGTAAACGACTTGGAGTCGATGTCCAAACCGTGCTGCTCGTTGGTGATACAGAAAGTGATGTGAAAGCAGGAAAAGCAGCGGGATGTAGGGTTGTTGGTTTGAACATCTCTGCGGATATCACGATTCAAAAGCTTTCAGAGTTACCTCCTCTTCTTCTTTAAGAGAGCTGATTGTTATTTTTTATTTTCTTAATCGGAATAGTTAAAAATAACCTACGAGATGCAAGACAAGTGAGTAACATGGAGGAAGAAATTCAAATCATTGAATATAAGAATGTTGATCTGTCAAATGCAATCCTTATTGAGGCGTTCCCCACCGTCGGGCTTGTCAGTTCCATCGCTGGTCATTTTCTCGTTGAGCAATTGAAACTGGAGGAAATCGGAACAATCAGCTCGCGGTATTTCATGCCTGCCGCGGTGATCCATAACGGAATGCCATCTCCTCCAGTGAGAATCTATGCAAGCAAAAAAATCTGTGGATCGACTGGTGGTTGTGATCAGATCGCTGTGGTTATCTCTGAGTTTATGCCGTCCGTTGATATCATCAAACCAGTGGCAAACTTGATACTGTCCTGGGCGCAGAAAAAGAAATGCAGCCATATTGTGACGTTAGAGGGGACTCATGGTCTCAATCCGAAAAAACCAAAAACCTATGGGGTTGCTACGACACAGAAAATGAAAGACATCCTGAAGAAATATTCCATTTACGAAACCAAGGAAGGTATGATTACTGGGATTACTGGAGTACTGCTCTTTGAGGGGGCGCGTTTGAAACTAGATGTCCTGTGTCTTCTTGCAGAGGCTCACTCCTCCTATCCGGATTCTCGCGCCGCAGCCTTACTTGTGGAAACACTGGATAAAATGCTTCCTGAAATTAAGCTTGATACCCAACCGCTCTATAAAGAAGCAGATGACATAGAGCAGAAAATCCGTTCGTTCATAAAACAAGCACAGCCGACCGCGCCGTCATCAGGTCCCCTTCAATCGCAGATGTACGGGTAATATTCCTAACCATTGTCAGTATATCGATTCAAGAACACAAATTTCTCCAGAGGAAATCGCTCTGGTCTTTTCTTCTCAATCACTGCTTGTTTTTCAGAAAGAATAGGATGGATGGTCGCTGCGTGTTTCCCGACGTTTACCAAGGTGATGACCTCAAGATCGTCTGGGATATCAAGGATTTCTCGCGTTTTTTTCGGGCTATAACCTGCAATGGGATGGGCCACTAAACCTAATTCCGTTGCTCGCAGGATGAGAAATGCAGTCGCCATCCCTGTGTCAAACTGATGGTACATCCTCTCACCGATGATACAGTCATATTCTTTCTTGCTTAGTACCACGATGATCATTGATGCACGTTGGATCCATTCGTTTCCTTTTGAGAGCGCTTCATGCATTTTCTTCAGTATCTCTGGTTCGTAGACAAAGATGAATCTCCAGGGTTGATTGTTATTGCATGACGCGGAGAGTTGCGCATGTGATGCAAGGTCCTTTATCAAATCCTGTGTGATTTCCACAGGGTCAAGCGAGCGGTACGCTCGTCTGCTTTGAATCGCTTCTTTTACGTCCATGGATAACCTCTTTGATTGGTAAAAGCAACTAAGAATAATTATCAATAGTACTCATAAGGATTTCTCTTAATCGTTCCTATGAAAGAAAACTATAAGATGGTGTGAAGCTATTTCCCGCCTCATGGCAATTGGATTCGCATTGTTAAGTATAAGCCCCCTTCATGAGAAAACCGTGTACGAGAAACTCACCCAGATATCGGAGATCATCGAAGTCCATCCGCTCTTTGGGGAATTCGACATCCTTGTGAAAATTCAAGCAAATGATATTGACTCCATTGGGAGTATCGTGATTAACAAGATCCGATCGATTCAAGGTGTGATGGATTCAAAAACATTGATTGGGACAAAGAGCTTATCCGGATAGTCTATTCTTTTTCCTTCATTGTTGTGGAAAGGACAACATATCTTTTTTTTGCTTTTCTTTTTGCATTTTTCCCTGTTCATTGATACAAGTATTGAATAATTATATTTATAGGGATACATTTATGTATGGGAAATAGAGATATAACTCCAAGGGGAATACTCATGAAACAATATTATCTGACAATACTGTTACTCGTTCTACTTCTTCTATCACCGGTATCGACAGTTGTTGCAGACGCACAAACATGGACCAAAGATACTTCTATACCACCGAAAAGCACAATTTATGTCGATGATAGCAACACCCAAGGGCCATGGAACGGATCAGATGATTATCCCTATCGATATATCAACGACGGCATCCTACATGCAATAGACGGTGACACCGTCTATGTGTTTAGCGGATTGTATAATGAGACCATTTTCATCAATAAATCCATTTCCATCCGAGGACAGCAACAAGATTCTACCATCATCGATGGTCACAACAACGGCTCAGTAATAACCGTTTCCAGCGAACAGGTGACCATCAGAAGATTCACGATTCGTAACTCCGGAGGATACCAGGGGGACGCAGGCATCGCCGTCCTTGCAGATACAACCACTATCATGGAATGTACCGTCTACCGGGCACGTACCGGTATCTCTGTTCAAAATAGCAGTGAAACCACCATCACATCCTCTCGATTCCATACGAACGGTTTTGGCATCTTCTCTTTGTCATCTGTTTTTGTTACGATTGATGACTGTATATTCTATCATAATGGCGCAGGTGTCTATCTCTATAACACCTCTTGCGTAACCATCTCGAATTCCTACACAGACACAAATGGTATTGGTTTCCTCTGTGAACGATCATCGCATATTGAAATATCAAAGTCGGCTGCTCGTGATAACGATGATAATGAAGGTGGGATGTTTTTCGTTGATTGTCAGTATATCAACATCCTTAATTGTTATCTTTCCCATAATGGTGTTGGTGTGAATCTTGTAAATTCATCAGCCTGTTACATTGATTCTTGTAATTTTTCTCTCAACACCCATTTCTCCTGTAAATTAAAAAAATCTGTTTCTAGTATTTTTTTGACGAACTGTATTTTCACAAAAAACCTCCGCTACGGGCTTTATGCTGAGAACAGTGCGTTCACCATTTCTTGGAGTAACTTTTATAGAAATGAGAACTATGGTTTGTATGCGGAAGCCTCAGTAATTAATGCTAGCTATAACTGGTGGGGGACGAAAAACGGACCAGGGCACAACGGTCTTTTCAGAGCGGATCGTGGAACTTGGAATCCTCGTGAAATATCCTATCGACCATGGCTGACGTTTCCAATGCCAGAAATCGGACCCGATTGGGATTTGGATAAAACATTCCAGAAACCAACTTATTCCAATCCATGGCCTGAGCAGATTATCTTTCCTGATCTTGACACGGATGGCGATGGAGTAACAGATTTGTGGGAAGTGAAATGGGGATACTCCCCAGATGTTTGGGATGATCATCACCATCTTGACCCGGACAATGATTCGTTGAACAACATTGAAGAATGTTACATGGATGAATTTGGTTCAAATCCTTTTCATAAAGATGTGTTTCTTGAGTTCGATTGGACAAAAACCCTACAGGAGAATAGCACTAACAAACCACTTAAACAGGATATAACAGAAATGATTGACAGGTTTTCAAGGCATGATATCACCCTGCATGTTGATACCGGCGAACTTGGTGGCGGAGAGGAACTCCCCTCTCAATCGCATGTCTCCTACGCAGAAATCATCGATCTGTATTGGGAATATTTCCTTCACAACGATTTGAACAACCCTCGACAGTGCATCTTCCATTACGGCATCATTTCTGATTACTCAGAAGGACCTGGGTTTGCAGTGATGGGATGGAATCACCTTAATGCATTCATTATTGGAGCGCAATCCTTAGCAGAAAAGCATCCATCATCAACCAGGGGTTGGCTTGCCATGGCTGCGTCTATGCATGAGACCGGGCACACCTTTGGTCTCATTGTGACGAAATATAACGGCATCGATAACCGTAATACCCTTAAACCATATTACAAAGAATTCTGGATTTATCTTCACTATAAGAGCATTCTGAATTATCTGTACACCTATTCATTCATGGATTTTTCTGATGGTTCTCATGGACGCGGAGATTTCAACGACTGGGGTAACCTTGATTTCCATTTCTTTAAAAACACGGACTTTTCTTACCCGATTTGATTAATCTTCCTTCCATTTTGTCAATATAACCCCTGCGATGAAAAATATCGCAGCAAAGATTAGAACGATTCCGCCATTGATTAGAGCCTCAGTCTGATTCATGTAAATCATGGCATTGCGCAACCCTTCGTTGACATAAAACAGAGGAAGAGCGCGGGCTAATATCTGGATAATTGAAGGCATCGCATCCACAGCAAAAAAAGTACCAGCCAGAAACATCATCGGGAAGCTGATTGCCCCAGCAGCCATATCTGCTGTTTCTTCTTCTTTGACAAACCGACCGATGATCATCCCAATACCTGAAAACAGGAAACTTGTGGCAATAACGATGATGATGGTCAGCAGGTTGATATTCACTTTGATGCCGAATGCAAGAACTCCAACCCCGATTGCAACCGATGTCGAGATGAACGCGAGGAACAGCATGAAAAGCATTTTTGCCAAGATCCATTCTGACCGGGTAATTGGTGTGGTGAGTAACTTTCGTAAAATACCATCTTTTCTGAATTTCGTATTCCGTTCAATGCTGCCGTAGATGCTCTGCTGCATGATGGTAAATCCGATCATTCCTGGGATGAAGAAATCAATAAAACCGAAACTTTCTGTAACGGTGCTTTGTTCATCAACTCCAATAACGGTTCTCCCCTGTGAAAGCTGCATGTTAAGTCCTTGTAAAACGCTGGAAATCACACTGCGTAAAACCTGATTGGTTTGCTGTTCTGTTGGATCAAAATAATAGGTGATGTTGACTTTCGTCGAAGGATCAGAAAACGAACGGGTGATGTCGCTTTCGTAACCCTCCGGGATTACGATGAGATTTTTGATGTTGTTCTGCTTGATGTACTCTGTGGTGGTCTCATTGGTCGTAATGTTTTTTATATTGAGAACACCTGTTTTGTCTAGGATAGTAATGAAACCCTGTGACATGTCGGTGTTGTCAAGATCCTGGACATACAACGTGTACTTACTTTCCCCCATGCCTGAGAAGATCGCTCCGAAAAGAAGAATCAACATCACAGGAAATAACAAGGACCAAAAGACGGTCCCTCGGCTCCGTGACCAGCTCCGGATGCTATACAGAAAATCAATCCCGACGATTCTCAAATTCATGCGTCTACCTCCTCTGTGAGACGTGCTCCCGTCAAGCGGAGAAATACCTCCTCAAGGTTCGAGCCACGGATATCCACGCTATCGTACTCGATACATTCATGACGAAGTTCTGAGAGCACCTCAAGAACTTTTTCCTTATAATCGATTCTAACAGTGATGTCCCCATTTCCACTCGAATGAACTTCAAATCCTTTGTCTTCTAACAGCTGAAGTGCTTCGTCTGAATGGCAGTTTTTAATATACAGGGTCGTTTTTTCGCCATGTTGACTTAGAAGATCCTGTAAGGATCCTTCTGCGATAATCTTTCCTTTATGGATGATTGCGATATGGTCAGCTAGATGCTCTGCTTCCTCCATATAATGCGTGGTGAGGAATACAGTTTTCCCTTTGTTTCGTAGATTAGCAATTACCTGCCAGACTTCCCGACGTGCTTTCGGGTCTAATCCTGTTGTCGGCTCGTCAAGAAAGACGACCTCAGGGTCATTGACTAAAGATAAGGCGACACCAACCCGTTGTTTCAGGCCACCTGAGAGGTTTCTGTACAATTTTTTTTCATGGGATCGTAAATCCATTGCATCTAGGATTTCGTCGATGTTCGCCCGTTTCTTATACAGTTTTGAAAAATATGTCAGCGTCTCACGCACAGTGAATCGCTCGAAGGAATGGAACTCTTGAGGTAGGATGCTGATGCGTTCTTTGATTTGGTTAAACCCTGTTTTTATGTCTGTGCCTAGTAGTTTGATAGCTCCGGCTGTTGGTGTCCGTATGGATTCTATCATTTCTACCGTAGTTGTCTTTCCTGCCCCGTTCGGCCCAAGAAAAGCAAAAATTTCTCCCTTTTTTACGGTAAAGGAGATGTCATTGACTGCGATAAGATCATCATAGGCCTTTTTCAGATGAGATACTTCAATAGCAGCGGTCCCGTCCTGCCTCTCCTCAGGGATTATGGCACGTCCCTTCATATGGCAAGCTGCGCAGGTCACCAACTTTGTTTCTCCAGGGTTGCCAAAAAAGGTGGCGATTTCTTCACAGTTCGGACATTTGAACCGTTGCTCTATCATATCCTTCCTCTTCTGTTATTTTTTATATGATACCCGTGATTAAAACCAGGTATATAGGTTTTATCCTATTCAAGGAGAACCTTTTTTTGTACTTTCATCTGAGAATCAAAAGTATACACAATAGGTACCCCTGTAGGAATCTCAACCTTTGGGATCTCCTCGTCAGAGATGTTTTCGACATACTTTGTTATCGATCGGAGGCTGTTGCCATGAGCGACGATGAGCACGTTTTTGCCCGCTTGGAGCTCCGGTGCAATATTTTTTTTGTAATAAGGAATCGTGCGTTCGCAGGTGTCTTTCAGGCTTTCCCCATGAGGCGGGTTGATATCGTAGCTGCGTCGCCAGAGATGGACCTGGGCTTCCCCATATTTCTTCATGGTCTCTGCTTTGTTCAGTCCCTGCAGATCGCCATAGTATCTTTCCGCTAGATCCACGGATTGATAGATAGGTATCTCCTTCTCCCGAGAACCCGAGTAGTGCTCCCACGCATGGATTCGTCCGTCTTCATGATACAAGATAGGGATTCGCTCATCTGAGAGTTCAAGTATAATATAATGCAGCGTCTGGATTGCTCTCATCAGATGAGAGACGTAGATTGTGTCAAATCGTATGTCTTTGAGTTTCTTTCCGGCAGAGGAGGCTTCCTCTCTTCCCTTTGATGAGAGTGGGACATCCACCCAGCCGGTGAACCTGTTCTCTAAATTCCATTGTGATTGCCCATGTCTGACTAATGCCAAGGTTGCCAAGCTCAACACCGCCTCAAACTCCATACAAAGGATAGTATTTCTCTTTTAGATATCCAACGAAGATTTTAGAATTTAACCCCTCTCCACAGGTTTTCTGAATGATTTCATCAGCCGTCATTAGCGAACCGTATTGATAGACATGGTTGGAGAGCCACTGCAATATGTTGGTAAAATCGCCTCGTGAAATCTCATTATTGGCTGTCGGGTGTTCTTTTCGGAATTGTCTGAAGAGCTGTGATGCGTAGATAGTTCCAATCGCATAGGTGGGGAAATACCCAAAATCGCCCCCACTCCAATGCATATCCTGCAAGACTCCTTCCCGGTCGTTTTTCGGGGTGATACCTAAGAACTCTGTCACTTTCTGGTTCCAACACCCGGGTAACTCTGCAACCGTGATTTTATCCTCCAGAAGATCAAGTTCTAACTCGAAGCGGAGTATCACATGAAGACAGTACGTCAATTCATCTGCCTCTGTTCTGATGAAGGTTGGTCTGACATGATTGATTGTTTGATACCAGGTTTCCGCACTCATAGTCTTACAAACATCCGGGGAGATCTTCTGAAAGATTGGGGCGAAGTAGTCCCAAAATGGTTTGCTTCTTGCTATCATGTTTTCCCAGAATCTTGATTGTGATTCATGGATGCCTAGAGAGGGTGCAGTTGAGATAATGGTGTCTTTGTATTCTCCTTTCAGAATTCCTAGTTCGTAGAGCGCATGACCCGCTTCATGTGCGGTTGAGAAAAAAGAAGACAGGAAGCCTTCCCGTTCGTAGTTGGTCGTAAATCTCACGTCATCGTCTCCCATTGAGGTGGTGAAAGGATGGGTGGAGAGGTCAAGGCGTGCCCGGTCAAACGGTAGGTTCATCCGAGCTAACAGCATGTCGCAAAGATCCTTTTGATGTTGAGTTTCAAATTTTAGTTTTACAGTATGTTGTTTTTGATATCTGTCACTTGAGGTAATGGTCTGTAAAAGTTCGACAAGGTGTTGTCGTAGAATGGTGAATTCTTTTTGTAAGATATCAACGGTCATGCCTTCTTCGTAGTCATCCAACAACGTGTTGTACGGATGGCCAGGGAGTTTGATGTAGTCATAGTATTGTTTTTCAAGTTCAACGATTTTTTCGAGGTGTGGTTGGAACAAGGAGAACTTGTTTTTTTCTCGTGCCTCTTGCCAAACCCCGTACGCTATCGACGTGGTTTTTGTCATTTTTTCGACGAACTCTGCTGGGAGTTTTCGTGCTTTTTCGACGTCACGGAGTAATTTCGTGACGATCAAGTGGTCTTTTTCTGTCAACGAGTGTGCGACAACATGGAGTTTCTTCAGATGAGTGTAGAGTGTTTCTGATGTCACACGTTCGTGGGCTAACCGTGATATAAGTGATTGTTGCTCAGATCGCTCTTCACTTCCTTTCGGTGGCATGTAGGTCATCTGATCCCAGCCTAGTAACGCAGCAATGCCACCATACAAGGATATTTCTTTTTGTTCCTTGTAGATATATTCTAGTGATTCTTTCATAGCATTTTCTCCTTCTTCATACGGTGATTTCAATGCCAACAGGGCAATGATCTGACCCCGTGATATCTTGGTTGATGAACGCGTTTGTTATCTTTGGGAGCAATTCCTTGTTGACAAAGAAATAATCGATTCTCCAACCGACGTTGCGTGCTCGTGCACCGGTTTTCAGATCCCACCAGGAGTATTGATTTGGCTCTGGATGGAACCGTCGGAATGTGTCGGTAAAGCCATGGTCGATGAACGTGTCTATCCATGCTCGTTCCACTGGTAAGAACCCTGAGGTGTGTTCGTTTTCCTTTGGTCGTGCAAGATCGATTTCTTTATGTGCAGTGTTCAGATCACCGCAGACGATGATGTTTTGTTTTTTTGCTTTGAGGCTGTCCGCATAGCTGAGGAACTCGTCATAAAAATCGAGTTTGTACTGGAGGCGTTCTTTGTTTTTCTTCCCGTTAGGGAAGTAAATATTGAATAATGTAAAGGAAGGATAGCTGGTAATCAGGATGCGCCCTTCACTGTCAAACTCCTCTCTGCCAAAACCAGTTTTGACCGCTAATGGTTTTTGTTTTGAGAATGTTGCGACACCGCTGTAGCCTTTTCTTTCGGCAGGGTTCCAGAAGAGATGATAGTCTGGGACGTTTCTGAGATGTGGTGGGAGCTGCTCTGGCGTTGCTTTTATCTCCTGGAGGCACATGATGTCTGGTGATTCTTTCAAAAACCAATTGTAAAACCCTTTTTTCTCCATCGCTCTGATACCATTAACGTTCCAGCAGAGTATTTTCATCAGAGAACCTCCTATGTTTTTCTTACAGATTTATTAGGTATTTCTTTTTCCCTTTATATGGTTTTGAATACGATACTATAAGGTGCGTTGGAGAAGTGCGATATAGAATCCATCGGTTTGATCGGTGTCAGGCCATGTTCGTTTTTCATCCAAGAGGAGAAATCCATTGTGGTTCTTGAGAAACCGCTGTATCTGCTTTTCTCCTTCTGAGGGTAGTACGCTGCAAACAGAGTAAACCATTTTGCCTTGGGGTTTGAGTAATCCATAATATTTTTCGAGGAGGTCTTGTTGTAAGCCTCTCAATCGTTCGAGGGATTGTGTGGTCAATTTCCATCTAATGTCAGGATTTCTGCGTAACGTCCCTAGTCCGGAACAGGGGACGTCAAGCAGTAGTCGGTCTGCGGTTTCGTTTATCCTTTTGTAGACCTTCGAAGAGGTGATGAGACGCGCTTCAATGGTATCCACCCCTGCCTTTGCAGCTCGTTTTCGAAGCTGTTGTAGTCTCCAGTCTTGGGTGTCCATAGCGATGATCTTTCCTTTGTTTTTTAGTAACGCTGCAAGATGTAATGTTTTGCTTCCTTCTCCTGCGCAGACATCAATTACACGCATTCCTGGGTGTGGGTCAAGGATCCTACTGGTCATCTGCGAGGCAGCATCCTGCACCTCGAAGAGTCCAGCGTTGAAACTAGAGAGTTTGAAAACATTTATTTTCTCTTTTATTAACAGCGCATCTGGGTTTCCTTCGATTGGTTCAGCGATGCTTCCTTCTTTGCGAAGAATAGAAAGTAGCTCTTTTGGTGTTGTTTTGAGGCTGTTTACTCTAATGACAAGCTCAGGTTTTTTGTTTAATGAGGCAAGCACTGGTTCCCATCGCATGCCCAATTCTTTTTCGCCCTGGGCATCCAGCCAATCTGGGATTGATTCCCGTAGAGCTCTTGAATGCTTTGTGTTTTGTATTCGTTGTAAGAGCTGCGTTGCGTCTAAACCTTTTTTGTTTTGAAGCGCGGAAAGATCCCCTTTTTTTGAAAACAAATATATGGTGATCAGCGTCTGAAGCTCTTTTTCATCAGCCGATGGTTCTCTATTGATGATGTACCAGAGTGGTCTCCACCATCGGATGATGTCATACAACGTATCGGAAAAGACTGCTCGTGTGTTGTCTTCCCAGTCTGGGTGAAGCTTGAGTGTCTGTTCGATTGCCTTGGTCGCATAAATGTTTTCCCAAAAAACTACCCGTAACGTATCAATCATCGTCGGGGTGAGCTCTTGAAGCATCGCTCGTAGGTTTGTCGTCATGGGTGTTTTCTTCCTTAGATGCCATCTGTCATACTCACTCGATTAATAAATTCATTCGCTTGCGGTATTTAAAAAATGTCAAATCGATAATATAGTTATAGAAGAACATCATTAAAAAGAAGTATAACGGGGAGCGTCATTGAATAAAAAAACAATGAGTGCCCGGCTGGAATATCTTCAGCATCTGAATGATAAACTAGCGATTAAGTTTAAAAAAAACGACAGGACATTGCCGTCGATGCAACGGGATTTTCCATCCGGCAGTTCAACGAGCCCTGGCAGAAAGTAAAAGGAACAATCCGTGCCAAGGAGTACGTTAAGTTGCATGCGGCAATCGACATGCAATGGCGTGCGATTATCTCGTTTCATTTCACCCGCACCCATGTCCATGAGATAACTCAACTTGAGATACTGCTTGAGCGGCTGTGGGATCTTGGAAATGTCTATGCGGATAGCGGTTATCTGTCTTCAGAGAACTGTACTATCATCGTCAGAAAGAGCGGGATTCCATTTATCCGACCGAAATGCACCTCTGTTGGATGGAGACCGGGGAAACCAATCCAATATGGAAATCATTACTACGACATGATGGAAGAGTATAAGAAAAATCCAAGCGAGTGGATGAAACAGTATCATCAACGTTCGGTGATCGAAGCCGTCTTCTCTGCGTTGAAACGACGACTTGGAGGCTCAGTCGCCTCCATTAAACGTGGTGTACAAAGGATAGAGATTACGTTGAAAATCATTGTGTATAATCTGATGATGTTGTTGAGGAAATATGTTGAAGAGGAATACTTTTGAGACAAAGCCAGTGAATACTTTCACTGACCCCTGCTTGAGATTTATAACCAAGAACGACCATTCAAAGTTTAATTGACCTTAAGATACGGAGGACATGCCGGCCAAGGCTGCTGGCATTTCTGCCACTTTCCCTTTCCATCTGCATCCCATCCCTCTCTTCTTTTTTTTCTTTTTCATCCAAAAGAGTTTTATATATAAATCACATAAAGAAATGTGATCACAACCGGAAAAATGGAAGTGGTTTAGGAGGAGTACATATTTCAGAAAAAACGTGTGAGATGTGTAAACAAAAATTCCATCTACAGGAGCATCAAAGCGGTTTGGTCTTTGATGATAAATTTTTCATCTGCGAGGACTGCCGAACACACACACCCGAACAGGAGATAATGGGCTGGTCCCAAAGCACCATGCGATCATCAACTTCAGCGATGCCGATCTCCCTGTGGCTCATCCAAGAGCAGAATAAGGACAAGCCACCATTCTCAAGAAGAAAAGAATAACACTGATTCTTTGTGATTCTGGTTATCAACGCTCTATCAAAATCCTTTTTTATAGCCAGATTCATGCAGGTAGCATATGTTTATCATCAAACTTGGTGGGAGTGTCATAACCAATAAAGCAAAGGCATGCTGTTTCAAACAAGAGATTGTGGACCGACTTGCTGGTGAATTACAACATGCAAACAAGAAGGTCATCTTGATACATGGCGCAGGATCGTTTGGTCATATTCTAGCGAAACAATACAAATTAAACGACGGGTTCAGACAAAAAAAACAGGTGCAAGGCTTTGCCTTGACACAAGCCATGGTTCAACGATTAAACAATCTGGTTCTCGCATCGCTGCATAACCATGGCATCCCTGCAGTGTCCATCCCACCTCATGCAGTCCTCTCCCTTTCGGATCATAAACTCTCACGCTTAGATTATAACATATTCAAAAAATACCTTGCCTTAGGGTTCATTCCTGTCAGTTTTGGTGACGTAGCCCTTGATAACCAACTAGGTTTTTCCATCTGCTCAGGAGACCTGCTTGTCCAACTACTCACAGCAGAGTTTAAACCAGAAAAAGTGATTTTCGTCATTGACGAAGACGGGTTATACACAGCCAATCCAAAGACCAACAAGAACGCTACCTTCCTTGAAAACACCACGGTAACCGAATTGGAGAAACTCACCACATCGTTAGATGCACACGCAGACGTAACCGAAGGAATGAAAGGAAAAATTCACACCATCAAACAGATAGCAAAAACCGGTGCAGACACTATCATATTGAATGGGAATATACATAACCGGTTATATGATACCCTAAAGGGGAAGAAGGTACGATCCACCATCGTTTACGGTGATAAAATATGAACCAAACGGAGGAAAGGAAACGAGAGCATGTACAGATTTCATTAAAAGAAAATGTGTCTGCTCATTATAATTACTGGGATGACGTCCGACTGATGCATAACGCACTCCCGGAAATCAATGAAAACGAAATAGATCTATCAACTCAGCTGTTTGGAAAAAAACTCAAAGCCCCACTTATCATTTCAGGCATGACCGGTGGGTATTCCGAAGGAAAGAAGATTAACGAACATCTTGCGGCAGCAGCATCGACCTTTCAGATAGGTATGGGAGTCGGTTCTCAACGTGCTGCCCTGGAAAATCAGAAACTCGCAGAAACCTACAGTATCATCAAGGAATACGACATCCCGTTGAAGATCGCAAACATCGGCGCGTCTCAGATGGTCCTATGGGATAAGCAACAGATTTTACAGAATGCAACAAAGATTGTAGAGATGATAGATGCAGATGTACTCGCCGTCTGTCTAAACTTCCTTCAAGAGGCGATACAACCAGAAGGCGAGGCACAAGCAAAAGGATGCCTTGCGACCATCGACATGTTATCACGGGAATTTGGTCGCCCGATCATCATCAAAGAAAGTGGCGCAGGTATCTCTGGTAAAATTGCTCATCAGCTCAAAAAAACAAAGATCTGTGGCATTGACGTCGGAGGTGCTGGCGGCACGTCGTTTTCTGCGGTGGAGTATTTCCGAGCAAAGATGAAAGGAGACACCTATAACATGCGGGCGGGTCAGACCTTTTGGGATTGGGGGATTTCAACACCGACCTGTATCCTTGAGGTGGGAAAAGCAACCAACTGGGAGCTGCCCATCATAGCAACTGGTGGAGTTCGCGATGGACTGGATATTGCAAAAGCCCTTGTGCTTGGCGCAAGCGCAGCAGGCATGGCACACGCCCTGCTCAAACCAGCGTTAAAGGATAAAAAATCCCTGGAGCAGGAGCTTGATGTCATTACTCGAGAACTCCGTATTGCGATGTTTCTTGTTGGTGTCGATACAGTTGAAAAGCTATCAACGGTGGAAGTAAGATATGGATCTACAGACTGAACTTGCAAAACGAGCCGAGATGTTTAACACGTATTGGCAACAGTATTTACAGATAAAAAAACCAAAGATGTTATACGAAGCCTCACAACATCTCCCATCTGCTGGTGGGAAACGGATCAGACCATTCCTGACGTTAACCTCCTGCGAAAGCGTCTCAGGGGAACAACAGAGAGCACTCCCGCTTGCCGCAGGACTTGAACTCATACATAATTTCACACTGATTCATGATGATATCATGGATCATTCCTTACTGCGAAGAAACCTTCCTGCGGTGCACATCAAATTCGGTGAACCCGCCGCAATCCTGGCCGGAGACCTGTTATTCGCAAAAGCCTTCGAGTCGCTCCTTGAGTCATCCGTTGATTTTTCAGCCTTTAAACTCCTGCAGCAGGATTTCATTGACGGCATCATCGCAATCTGCGAAGGACAACAGTTGGATATGGAATTTGAGTCACGCAAAACCGTAACCGAGCAGGAATATCTGGATATGATCAGCAAGAAAACTGGCGCGTTATTTGAGCTGGCCGGGAAGGGTGGTGGTTTAATTGGCGGTGGCAGCCCATCGGAGGTTGCTGCCTTGCAAACCTACGGGATGACACTGGGATTGGCGTTTCAGATTTGGGACGATTACTTGGACATGAGCAGTACAGCAACAACACTGGGCAAAGACATCGGGAACGACATCAGAAATGGGAAAAAAACGCTTATCGCTGTTCATTGTCTTACTCATGCAACCGGGAAAAATAAAAAACTTCTAGATGATGTGTTCGGGAATCATGCTGCATCGGAACATGATGTCTCACTCGTCTATAACCTCTTCAGAGAACTCGGGTCTATCGAGTACGCACAACACCGTGCATTACAACTAGTCAACCAGGCAAAAGATGCGATAGCAATCATAAAACCATCAGATGCCAAAGAACTCTTATACAAACTGATCGAGTATACTATCCAGCGAGAAAAGTAACTATGTCTGTTCAGCGGATACAGCGTGAGGCGCGAAAGTTCGCGTTACAAAATGCGGTGTTATTCCACGGTAAGGCGAACGAAAAAGCTGTTGTGGGCAAGGTCATCGCTGCATTAAAAAAAGACGGTGTGACCCCCTCAGAGATCATACCAGTTGTCTCTGAGATTGTCGCACAAGTGAATGCCATGTCCTCAGATGATCAGCTTGCTGAAATCACCACCCTTGCTCCTGAGTTGTTACAGAGGGAAAAAAAAGAAAAGGATTTTTCACTGCCTCCATTGCCTATTGCTGAAAAAGGAAAGGTCGTGACTCGTTTTCCACCAGAGCCAAACGGGTATCTGCATATCGGTCATGCAAAAGCAGCTATCATTGACTCTGAGTACGCCCGTCTCTACGAGGGGAAGTTCATTTTACGATTTGATGATACGAACCCAGAGAACGCACTCCTTGATTTTTATGAGGCGCAAAAAGAAGACTTACGATGGCTTGGAATAGAGTGGGATATCGAATATCATACCTCTGATAATCTTCAGACTCATTACAAACTCGCTGAGCAGCTCATCAAACAAAAAGATGCGTACATCTGCCAATGCGCTCCTGAGGTCATCAGGGAAGGCAGGTTCCATGCAAAACCCTGCGCGTGCCGAGAGAAGTTCACTGGACCTATTGGCCTGGATCTCTGGAAGCAGATGCAAGCTTCCCGTGAGACAACATGGATTCTTCGCTTGCGTGGAGAGATGAACAGCGAGAACACCGCGATGCGAGATCCCACCTTGTTCCGGGTCATAAACACCAAGCACCCGTTGACTGGTGATACATACCATGTCTGGCCAACCTATGATTTCGCTGGTGCTGTGGAGGATAGCATCAGCGGAGTGACACATCCTTTCCGAACAAAGGAGTACGAGTTACGAGACCAGGTGTATTTCCGTATTTTAAATTTGCTCAATTTGCGGGCGCCTCATCTGATGGAATTCTCCCGGTTATCAATCGATGGGATGCCGGTATCCAAACGTAAGATAAAACCCCTCATCGAACAAGGACTAGTCTCAGGTTTTGATGATGTCAGGTTACCGACCCTTCGCGGGTTGAAGCGACGAGGAATCGTCCCAGAAGCGATTAAACAATTTGTCCTCCAACAGGGCTTTTCAAAGGTAGAATCGATTGTTGATTTCAGCTTAGTCGAATCGGTGAACCGCAAGTATCTTGATCCACGAGTAAAACGTTATTACTTCGTCCCAGATCCTATACAACTTACTGTGAAGGACGCTCCAAAGAAAACCGTAAAAATCTCTATGCACCCTGATGCGACCATGGGTAATCGGACGGTACAGACTGCCTCGACATTTTTTATCCCGCGAGAAGACGCTCAGAAGATGAACGTAGGTGATGTGTTTCGACTGAAAGGGTTGTATAACGTAAAAATCACAAAAATAAATGATGCCGTCCATGGTACGTTCGGGGGCGAAGAACTCATTGCTGAGACTGCGAAGATTCAATGGACCACGAATGACTATATCCCCCTGAAGGTGTTCGTCCCTGGATTGATCTTTATCGGTGAGAACTTCAACCCGGATAGTCTCCAAGAGCTCCAAGGGTATGCTGAGAAAGCGATTGCTGATGTGTCTGCTGGCGAGATTGTGCAATTTGAACGTGTTGGGTTTGTGCGACTAGAAAAACAAAAGACAGGACTTGTTGGTTTTTTCACACATAAATAATGTGTCTCTTGTTTGTATCTAAGTTGTTAATTTCTTTCAAAATCTCAGTTCTGTCCCTGCATTACTTCTTGTGAAGCAAGGTATTTAAATATCAACGTGATTTCTTCTCCTTGCAGGGATGCAGATAAAAAAAGGATGGGAATCTATGCGTTTCATCAATATAGTAGTGATTATGCTAGCATGCGTCTTCCTTGGAATAACAGATGTATGTCGTGCTGCCCCCGACCTTCAACCAGATATTGATATGACTACGATTGCGGTGGTTTTAACGGTTATTGCTTTGTTACTTGCATTTTTCTTCCTCATGGGTGGTGTCAAATATGTCACCCCAGAAAACGTGCTGGATACCGAGATACGAAAAAGCCTCTATGAGTACATCGATGAATACCCGGGGAGTCATCTTCGGGAGATAGCCAGAGAGCTTGATCTTAAGCCAAGTAACGCAGCCTGGCATCTTCGGAAACTTGAGCAGACGAATCTGATTAGAAGCCGAGCCATTGGTGGGAAAAAAGTCTACTACCTTGTCGAAGGCGGAATCGAGGCAAAACAACGTGCGGTTGCAGAGTCAATCCTGCGGAATAAAAACGCTCGGGACATCATGGCGTTCCTCTCCGAGCATCCAGGCAAGCATCTTCTTGAGATAGCTCATGCTCTTGACATCAACCATCATGTGGTGAAATGGCACATCAACAAGCTCTATGAGGCTGAGCTTATCGAAGGAGACACCACGAACTCTGCGTATCCGATTTATTATCCCACAGAAATAGGAAGGCAGTTCATGGAAACCTATACTGAGTATTTGAAAACAACAGTTGGGAATGCAGCTTAGATTCTGCCGATGTCAACGACTTCGACGTTATCGACTTTTTTTATCTTCCCTAACTTTTCGACAATAGGATCAAGGCCACCTTCGACATCGGGGACTGCGACTGTCACATCAAGACCTCGAAGACCAAATGCGATCTCTTTGACTTCGACGCGACCGAGTCGAGCTGGTTTTTGAACGACTTTTTTCACTTCTTCGGTGATTGAATTCATATCTTTGTCAGTAATAACTCCATCTGGCATGAGACGAATAAGTGCTATGACTTCCCCCATCGAGTTAACCTCCTATGGTCCTCTGAATCCGCATTTCGGGCAGAGATAAACAACGCTTTGTTCTCGGCAGTTTGAGCATCGTCCGATCATGGTGTCGCAGGTTGGGCATTGGAACGTTGTCGAGCCTTGTTCAAGTAGGCCTTTTCCGCATGAAATGCATCGATCAGCTTTTTTCATAGGGAGAACGGTATATTCTCATCATTTTTAAACCTGACGCCTTGGTCAGTAGTTCCGAAAGTAAGGAGGGAAATGTGGAAAATCTGACTGAAAAGGACGCTGGATGATTTACTACACTTTGTTTGATGGAGAATTATCCTTCTTTTTTATCGATGGTTTCCAATGAAAACGAGGTGATTGATTTAAAAATCCGGTACTGAAAGATCGCTCCACATATGACGTTCATATGATACGAGATAAATCGGAATAAAAGCACGAATACTCCAAGAAGATACTGATGTGATGCACCAAGTAGCACGCCGTATAACGCAGCCATCCCCAGTTCGGTGACCCCTGAACTCCCCGGAGTCGTCGGGAGCATAACAATAATTAGTAATAATGCTTGTGCAGCATACGACTCTACAAAAAACGGAGGGAGACCCAGTGCGAGAAGGATCATCGATGGGATCATAAAGCCAGTAGACCACATCAAGACTGTTAACCCACTGGCGATAAGAAACGATTTTTTCCCTCGAGTTAAGAAAAGCACCATGCTGGTATGAAAATTATCAATCTCATGGCCAATTCGATCCGCCATCTTTTTATGTCGCTCTGGTTTTTTCGAGGATCGACTCAGTCGATGGCTGATTCGAAGTAACAGCGTCTTGGTTTTTTCCGGGTATTTCAAGGCTAAGGTGAACAAGATGATACCCGATACAAATATGATGATGCCAATAATCAGCCCGTAGCTGATCAGATCGATATCAATCCTATCTTTAAAAACAAAAAAACCAAACGGAACAAGTACTAATATAAAAATAGCATCAATAAGTCGTTCACCAAGAACCACAGCTGTTGCTCCACCAGTGCTTAATCCATCCTTATTCAACAAATAAATACGCACAGGTTCCCCGCCAGCTGCGGAGGGTGTGATTCCCGCAAGGAATTGGTTTGCGATAACAATCTTTGTTGTCTCCCTGAGGCTGATATGAACCTTTGGGTCAATGACCTTACTGAGAACCTTGATTCGTGCTCCCCAGATAAACCAGTATAGTACATTCAGTAGCACTGCGATACTAAAGAACAAGACGAACTCATTACGAAACGACACCTGTGACAGATATTGGATTGTGTGTGCATCAATCGTAAAATACAAGATTAACATAATGATTGAAACACTCAATGCAATACTAACCAAAATAGAGATTTTTGTTTTGTTCCATTTCTTTTTCTCGTCTGTCACTAAAAGAGGGTTATTTTGATAACGCTATAAGTCTCTTGTGGTAAAGACGAGGAACTGTTGATAAAAAGCCTTATGTCCTGTCAACAATTACGCCTCGTAGTATTGAAGCGCTATGAAAAAATTACCTGCGAAAAAATATCTTCAGACCATGCGGTATGCAGCGATGAACTATCTGGCAAAGGAGTGTATCTACCCGTTCTATGCCTCCTTTAAGGTCACCCATATCTGCAGCTTGAAATGTAGCTTCTGCAATGTTTGGAGAGAAAAGACACCGGATCTTTCAAAAGAAGACGTGTTTAAGGTTATCGATAATATCGCTAATTCAAGTATTATCGTCCTCAGTTTGGAGGGAGGAGATCCACTTGTACGAAAGGATCTTGGGGAGATCCTACAGTACGCTCATCAAAAACCATTCTACTTGTTCTTTACCACCAATGGTCATCTTCTTGACAAACGACCAATGAAAGAGTACGGTAAACACATCGATTATCTGCATATCAGCATCGACGAAGGACATGATAACCTTGCATTTTTTGACCGTCTGGAGGAGTTCCAGAGCTATGGACCAGAGATTTGTATCCAAATTGTTGTCACCAGAGACACTCTTCCTGCTCTCGAAGAGAAGGTCAAAACAGTGTTTGAGGTGAACGCCCGCACTGTTGTGATGCCCGCTTGTCATCTGGACGGAACTGATGATTTTTATCCTGACCCGAAACAGTTCCAAGCAGAGATCATCCGCTTGAAACAGAAATACCCAAATACGATTACTACGCCTAAGGGATTTTTGGATAACATCAACAAACCACACGGTTGTTCAACATCCTCAGTGATCATCGACTCGGATGGTGGTTTGTTCTATCCTTGTCGGACTGTGGGAACACATCTTTACAATTTCACAGAAGGCTCATTTATGCAGTTCTTGCGTACACCAGAGGCGAAACAGGCACGGGCTACGATGGAGCTATGCAACCGTAGCTGCGGATGGTACCAGTACTTCGCCACTGACGTGTTCGCATCACCACGCTCCCTGTATTCATCTATTAGTCCATACATCCTCAAATAATGATCCTACTATTTTTTTTTTGGGTAAATCTTATGTAGCTATCTCTGGTTAACAACACGGGACGAGGCTCTTATGAAGATACTCTTCACTACAGAATCCTACTACCCGATTATTGATGGAGGCGCCATCGCGCAGCATCGTATCGTCCATGAACTCATCAAAAAAGGCCATGATGTCCGGGTGATCGCCCCCGCGTTCTGCTTTAAAAACACTGTCGAAGAGGAGAACGGGTCGACCATTTACCGTCCGCGCGCGTTCGTTCTACCCTTTTACATGAACAATAAGTATCATTTCGCCCCCTTTCCTCTTCTGCATGTGAAAAAAATCATTGAGGAGTTCAAACCAGATGTCATCAACGTCTGCTCTCCGTATCCAATAAGTATCTGTGCGATGATACTAGCGAAAAAGAAACACATCCCTCTGGTTGGCTCTATCCATATCCTCCCCGAGAATGTTCTTGCTCCTTTTTTTTCTTCAGCATTGTATCCTAAAATGGTGAAATACACCTGGTCGTTTCTCGTCTATTTTTATAATCGGGTTGACTGGGCGACGGTTCCGACACAGACGGGAGCTGCGATGTATCAGGAGAAAGGATTGAAGGTGCCAATCACCCCGATCTCCAATGGCGTCAATATAGAACTGTTCAAACCAACCAACAAGGGTGAGTATCTCCGAAAACGATTCAACCTTCCTAAAAAACCACTGATCCTGTATACCGGGCGGATCAATCAGGAGAAAAACGTTGATGTTCTGGTAAAAGCGATTCCTTCTGTTCTGAAAAACATTGATGCGCATTTTCTTTTCTGCGGTTCAGGGGGTCTGAAACCAGACATGATGAAATTGACACAGCAGCTAGGCGTGGATGCGAATACCACGTTTATCGATTTCCTTGACTGGGCTGATTACCCGAATATTTTTACGCTTGCCGATGTGTTTGTCATGCCAGCAGAATCGGAACTCCAAAGCATTGTGACACTCGAAGCGATTGCTACGGGTGTGCCACCAGTTGTGGTCAATAAAGGGGCGGTCCCTGAGCTCGCAAGTGCACAGAACGGTTTGGTTTTCGAACCACAGGACAGCGACCAACTCGCTCGTAACATCATCACTATCCTTTCCGATGAGGCGCTGAAGGACGCCATGAAAAAGAATAGTCTGAAGCTCAGTGAGCAGCACTCTATGAACGCGGTAGGAACACAGTATAATGCGGTCTATGAAAAAGTCCTCAGCTTATCGAAGAAGATTTAATCGTTTCTTTTTTTGATCATCAGATTTTGTTCGATGAACGTCCAGTTGATGCTGTAAACCTCAGCCCAATGGATTTCTTCGTTGTCCTGGTTGACGGTGGCATTCCGGTAGACAAGCTCAAACGGTTCTTGTGAAAATTTCAGATATGACTCGTTGGTCATATATACGCTGCATAAGACTCGCACGTTTACTGAGATATCATGCATCACATCATCGATGAGCACATGCGTCACCTGACTGTTTCTCTGCTGTGCTTCGAAATCAGCGACGCAGCCAACCCAGGTATCACACGTCCAGGTATCATTAGTGCTTTCGAAGGTCGCATTGATACCTTCGGCCCATATCATCTTTGACAGCCGCAGGTCTGTAGCAACCAAGGTGTTATTCCTATCAAGGTTGTCGTTAATCCAATCGATAGCATTTGCCGTCTCATTAGGTATACTTTCGTCCATCCATTCTAATGACGTGTACACGGGATAGACTGCGACCGCGTTGGAAAACACCAGGCCACTGACGACTAGCACAAAAAGCGCCTGAATCGTAGGATAGGAGAGTTGTCTTTTGAGGGACAACGATACCTTATATTCCCTATATCTGAAGAAATACAGAACACCAACCGCGGCGAAAAGACACGCAGGGACTGTAAGATATTCGACATGGCGATCTGGGAACAAGGTTGTATTTACCGTCACTAGTGAATAGATGAATGATGCAAGGATAGCGCATAACCAAGCTTGGAAGAACCAGCGGTTCTTCACATGTTTGAGATATTCAACACCTAGACATCCGAACCCGATGAACAGCAGCATCGGGATTGAATACAGGATGGAGAGCGGCTTCAGACGTATGCCGCTCACCGGGAAGTTCACAAATAAAAACACGATCTCTGCGCAGAGGATAAACACGAACCCTGCAGCAAAATAGATCACTGCCCTTTTCCGCGAATGAGCTGGGTGTAACATTCCTGTTTTCTTCAGGTTGAACAGAACTGCTGGTTTGCGTTTTTTCATTATGGCGATTCCTAGAAGACACCCAAGTAAACCGACATAGAATAAGGCAATCACAACATAGGCGGAAATCGAAAGTCCTTTATTCATAAACGTGCTGAAGACCGGTGTGGCGATAAAAACCCAATAGCTAAACGTCATCCCTGATGCGACCAAAACGTATGCAACATCCCGATACATCGTTCGAAGGTCGACACGCATGCTTTTAATAACGACGATAAAGAAGATGGTGATGAGGAAGAAATAGGTGGTGAGATGATGCGACATGATGAGAAACACCGTGGAGATCATCAGGGGGATAAGGTATTTTTTCTTATCCATGTATTTTAGGAAAAGATAACAAGAGAGTATCATGAAG
>Ga0209287_10000104_pt1 | contig 54368 bp, 56 predicted proteins | sample PPLLak3cmMay2015_2_FD_187255 | JGI IMG/M metagenome (GOLD analysis project Ga0209287, IMG submission 187255) | Freshwater sediment microbial communities from Prairie Pothole Lake near Jamestown, North Dakota, USA - PPLs Lake P8 Core (1) Depth... | ecosystem: Environmental > Aquatic > Freshwater... | reverse complement strand
GCGTTCGGCATGAAAAAAAGAAATATTTACAGACTAACCTAACTAGGTTATCATTAATCTATGTCAGAATATAAATACACGGCATATTTCGAAAATGAAGTTTTGAGAAAACGCCCATATTTGAAGAAGGAATGGTGCATTAGGATTATTGAAAATCCGCTTAAGGTTGAACGCCAAGAATATAACCGATTTCGATTCTGGGGTAGAATTGGAGAATTTGGAGGAAGAATATTGAGGGTAATAACGCTTGATGATAAAAAGACCATCCATAATGCCTTTCCCGATAGGAGGTTTGAACTATGAAATTAAATTATTATCCCGAAACTGATTCACTTTATATTGATTTATCATCAAAACCGAGTAAGAAGAGCGTCGAAATTTCCGAAGGCATTGTCCTTGATTACGATGACGCTGGAAATATTACCGGGATTGATATTGATAATGCCAGCCACAAAATTAACCTCAATGAAATTATTCTAAACAAAATTCCTGCGCAACTGCAGGCAATTACAGCTTAAACAATGACATGTCGAACATCAGTTTGCACCAGAGCGCTAAAAAACCGCTGCGCCCGGTGAAACCGAGCGTTAATGAAGTTCTAATTTTTCTTTCCATTGCCCATTTTCAGCATTTTTCGGGGAGCCATAAAATATAATAAGGCCTGTTCTTAAAGAGAACAGGCCTTATTTTTAGGGCACCAAGAGCTTCATTTGTTGAACAACAAAAATCTCTGAGTTTCATTCTTGATAAACCTGAAAGATGGGAGTAAGAAAAAATCAGGTCATCTCCATTATTCGCCGGAGATAAGCGAATGAAGAAGTTGAATCAAGGGGAATTTTCATCGATAGAGAGACTTTTAGCCGGTAATTCTATCGAGCTTATAGTGTCTCCGGCCATGGATTGTTTCCAAAAGATAAGGTATTTCAGGGCTTGAATCTTTCCAGGTTGAAATGGAAAGATACAAGACCTGAACCCGGTTCTTTTCTCCGTCGGAGGCATTATTGAAGATGACCAAACATAATATCCCGCTGCACAGGGATCCATGCCGGTTCCCGGCCTTTGCATGTGAGCGGAAGCATTATTCATTTTACCTCAAAACAGGAGTGATATTATGAGCGATGGCGATTCGATAAAAAGATTGATCTGCACTTTTTGCAACTGTAACTGCGGTGTTCTGGCACATGTCAGGGAAGGCAAGATAGTTCGAATAACAGGAAACCCTGATAACGCGATCAGCGGAGGCTATGTCTGCCGGAGAATCAAATACGCCATCAAATGGCTGTATCATCCTGAGCAGCTTAAATATCCGCTCAAGAGGCTTGGAGCAAGGGGTGAAAATAAATGGCAAAGAATAACCTGGGAACAGGCCCTCGGCGAAATTGCAGAGAAACTGGGCGCATTAAAGGAAAAATACGGTCCCGAGACACTGGCGGTAACCGAGGGTACATTGAGAGGGGCCCAATTCTGGGAACGATCACGGTTTTGCAATCTGTTCGGTAATCCTCACAATGTATTCCATCCGGGAACTGCCTGCGCCTTAAATCGTTTTGCCCTGGGGCACACCATAGCCGGCTATGAAGTCTCCCAAAAAGATCCGGGGGCCGAGTTTCTTCTCAAGCATACAAACTGTTTTGTATTATGGGGGACGGATAAGACCAGCTCTGACCCGAGAGGCATAGGCCAGGCCCTGAGGGAGAGACGCAAGAGGCCCATCAGGTTCATCGTGGTCGACCCCAGAGTTACGAAGACCGCAGAAGTGGCCGATTTCCACCTGCAGCTCAGGCCGGGGACCGATTGCGCACTCGCACTGGGGTGGACCAACGTCATTATAAATGAGCAGCTTTACGATAAGGATTTCGTAAGAGATTGGACAGTAGGATTTGATGAGCTGGCCGGGCGTGCGCAGGAATACCCGCCGCAGCTTGTGTCCGAAATTACAGGCGTAAGAACGGATGATATAGTCCGGTCAGCCAGGATGTTTGCCGACAGCAAGCCTGCGGTCATCATCGCCGGGTGTGCTACCGACCAGATAGGCCTTAACGGCACCCGCGTTGAACAGGTCAATGCGATTAACCAGGCATTAACCGGCAATATCGATATTATCGGCGGCAGCATGATGAACGGTATAGGACCGCGTAATGACAAGGGCAGGTTTATTCGCGACGTTGAACTGGAGGCCCTGGATTCGGTGTCCGGCGAGCAGAGGAGAAAACAGATTGGATTCGACAGGTTCAAAATCATGAGCTGGGCGGGCTATGAGCATACAACCGGACCGCACGAGAAGTTCTACGGTTTGCCTGAATTTACTATGCACCGTGTCGGAGCCAGCGCCCCGTTATTGTGGCGCGCAATCCTTACCGGCGAGCCCTATCCTGTAAAGGCGCTTATCAACTGGGAAAGCAATCCGCTTCAATGGGCGGCTAACACAAGAAATGTGTATAATGCCATGAAAAGTCCCAACCTTGAGCTGTTCGTGGTTCATGACTTCTGGATGACACCTTCAGCCTTGCTTGCCGATTACGTCCTGCCGGCGGCGAGCTGGATGGAAAGCTCTTATGCCGATACCTTTGAAGACTTCCGGGATGCGGTTGTAGGAGGAGAAAAAGCGGTCGAACCGCTCGGCGAAAGAAGGGATAATTACTATTTCTGGCGCGGTTTGGGGACCAGGCTGGTACAGAAGGATCACTGGCCATGGGAAACCATGGAAGAGGTCATAGCCTACCGGCTCAAACCCATGGGAATAACGTTTGAAGAATTTATCAAGACTGGCGCACTGCTTACCCCGATCGAGGAAAAAAAGTATGAAAAATCCGGCTTTCCCACCCCTACCGGCAAGTTTGAGCTATCTTCTACCATACTGGAAAAGCTCGGTTATGATCCGCTGCCTTTTTTTGAAGAGCCGGCGGAGAGTCCTGTCAGAACTCCCGATGTTGCAAAAGAATATCCGTTCATATTAATTACCGGGACAAGGTTTATGCCTCAGTATCACTCCGAACACAGGCACTTTGGGACGGGGATGCGTGAAGTAAATCCGGATCCGCTGGCAGACGTAAATATCAAGGATGCAGGGAGGCTTGGCATTCATGACGGTGACTGGATATATATTGAAACCAGGCGGGGAAGAATCAGGCAGCGGGCCAGGGTTTCGGATAAAATACTTGAAGGCGTAGTCAATGTTCAGGCCGGCTGGTGGTTCCCTGAGATGCCTGCGGAAGATCCCTCACTGCACGGGCTCTGGGAGTCCAACGCAAATGTGCTGACTCTCGATGATCCGGATACCTGCGACCCGTTGTCAGGAGGCTGGCAGGTAAGGGCTTTGCTATGTAAAATCGGTAAAGTTCAGTGAAAGATGGTTTTAAAATTATGACTAAGGAAGGAAAAGAAATGATCCTGGATGTACTTGATAATGCACACCGTTATGCAGGACTGAACAGGGGATTTGGAAAGGCGATTGAATTCCTGTCCCGCCCTGACCTTAAAGAAATGCCGCCTGGAAGGTATGAGATAGACGGTGAACGCGTCTATGCGATGGTAGCCTTGGAGCCCGGTCACAGGAAAGAGGATGAGAGGCTCGAAATCCATAATAAATACATTGACATCCAGCTGGTCCTGGCAGGAACGGATGACATGGGATGGAGGCCCAGGTCATCGTGCGGCCATCCGACCGCGGCATATGATGAAACAGCCGATATACAGTTTTTTACAGATGAACCGGATGCCTGGCTCTCTGTCAGGGGCGGGACATTTGCGGTTTTTTTCCCTGAAGACGCCCACATGCCCATGATATCCCGGGAAATCATCCACAAGGTGGTTGTAAAGGTAGCGCTAAATCAGTGAATAGATGATAAATCATGCTGAATCTGCGATAGATTATATTAAAGTAATTCCCTGAAAATTCCGATATTTTCGAGAAGGAAGATCAGGTTATGCCCTGGCCCGGGAATTAAGGATTACCAGGCATTCCTGAGAAAAGGGGTATTATGGACAATAATATGTCGCTGATGGTGTGTGACGTGCAGAACAGGAACACCGGCCTTGTTCCGGCATGCAATAATGAAAATTATGGGGTCTGTCCGGAGGAACCGGCAGAAAACGGGTGTGAACCGCCGCAGGCTTCAGACCAGGCCGATATAATCCACGCCAGGGCGACGACATGCGAAGACGACGACATCAGCTTCCTCAGCCTTGTAAGGGAATATTATCCTGAGATCGTAAAGACCTTCCTGTCCGGCCAGGGGTCATTTAAGAATGCTATGGAGCATGTGAATTATCCCGAGATTTTCGGCTATCTGACCCATCTGTGGAGTTCAAGGGAAATGAGCGGGAATATTTCAAAGGCCTTCGGACCCTACAGGCTTTCCATGGAAGACGGCATTCTCCAGCGCCTTACATCCGAACAGACCGAAGAGCTCTCACTTATCAATGCAAACCTGAAAAAGATGCTCAATGCTCCCAGCATGCAGATCCAGGAATTCGTAAGGGACGGCATTATAATGCTTGCAACCTTTGCGGAGGCCAGGGAGGACAATTCCGGGGGCCATATCTTCAGGATAAGGGAACTGACCATGGATATATGCGAAGGGCTTGGGCTGCCCGGATCTGAAATGGAGGATATCAGCTTCTCCAGCATGATGCATGACGTCGGAAAGATCCTGATTTCCGATGCTGTTTTACTGAAGGCAGGCCCGTTGGATGATGAAGAGAAAGGGATAATGCAGGGCCATTGCGAGATAGGCGAGAGGATGCTCGGCGATAAGCCCGCTTACCGCACGGCCCGTGAAATTGTCAGGAGCCACCATGAGCGATGGGACGGGACAGGCTACCCGGACGGGCTCAAGGGCGACTCAATCCCCCTGTCTGCCAGGATAACGGCTATAGCGGATGCCTTTGACGCCCTGACCCATGAACGCTGCTATAAAAAGACATGGCCTGTCGGGATGGCTGTACGGGAGATGAAGGCCCTTTCGGGAAGGCAGTTCGACCCGAAGATACTGGAGGTCTTCTGCAGGATTCAGTCCGGGGAGATCAACAAGGCATATATGGCCAAAGAGATAACCGGGGATTGCACGCAGCCCCCGGATCAATGAGCCACGGGCACGCATCAACGCTGGCCCGCCAACCCTGACGGCCTCTATGCATTTCTCTGACAGGAAAGATAACAGAGGCTGCGAACAGACCTTAAATAATAATCTCACAGAACCTCATCACAACACCTTAATATCCCAGGACATTATCCCCGGAATGTTAAAGCATGGACATGCGACTATCTTCTTGTCAAGGATGGTCATTATGAATTATAAGGAAACCCGGATAGTAATTTTAAATAAAGCGAGCAATAAAATTGAATGAAAGAATAAAAGTAGCCGTCGGTTTGAGCGGCGGGGTTGATTCATCCGTTGCCGCTGCCCTTCTGAAGGAAAAGGGCTTTGATGTTATCGGGCTCTGCATGGAGAACTATGACGGCTCTCTGGATATAAATCCGGCCGCCAGGCACGCATGCTACGGATCAGATGAGAAGGATGACATAGAATCCGCCACAGCCGTATGCAGGAACCTCGGAATACCCTTTCACGTGATTGACCTGAAGAGTGAGTTCAGGGAACGGGTGATAGGATATTTCCGGGATGAGTATCTGAAGGGCAGGACGCCGAATCCCTGCATTGTCTGCAACCGCAGCCTTAAGTTCGGCTTCCTCCTCGAGAAGGCAAGAAGCGGGGGCATTGATTTTGATTTTTTTGCCACGGGGCATTACGCCCGGGTAGCCGAAGAACGCGGCCGCTTCCTGCTGAAGAGGCCTGTTGACCTTTCCAAGGACCAGACTTATTTTCTATACGGGCTTACCAGGAAACAGCTGGCCGGTATAATGTTTCCCCTGGGTGAATATACCAAAAAACAGGTGAGGGAGATTGCACGGTCAATGGGGCTTAAGACATCGGACCGCCCCGAAAGCCAGGACTTTATATCGGGCAATGATTATTCCCCGCTCTTTAGCATCGGGGAGATAAGACCAGGCGATATCGTGGATGAGCGCGGCAATGTCCTGGGGAGGCACAACGGCATTATTCATTACACCGTCGGGCAGCGCAAGGGGCTCGGAATAGCGGCGCCAAGGCCGCTGTATGTGAGCAGGATCGACGCGGAGAAAAACAGGATAGTAGTGAGCGACAGGGATGCACTCCTTTCAAAAGGGCTCATAGCCGGGAGTATCAACCTTATCGCCGCAGATGAGCTTGAAGGACACTGCAGGGCAAAGGTCAAGATACGGCTCCAGCACCAGGGCGCCGAGGCGGTTGTTTCGCCCTGTGATGGTGACAGGGTAAAGGTGATTTTCGACGAACCCCAGATGGCCATAACCCCGGGCCAGTCCGCCGTGTTTTATCTTGATGACACGGTGCTGGGCGGTGGGGTCATTGAGGAAGGAATTGCATCATGAAAATAGAATCCATAGCAGTGAGCAGGAAGAAGGGAACAAGGAAGACCCGGATAGAAGAGACGGAGCTGATTGCCGATCATGGCCTCGAAGGTGACGCCCACGCAGGGCCGTGGCACAGGCAGGTCAGTTTTCTTTCATCGGAAAGCATTCAAAAGGCGAGGGAAAAGGGGCTTGATGTGACGTTCGGAGATTTTGCTGAGAACATAGCCACATCGGGCATTGACTGGCTGAAGGTCCCCATAGGCACGAGGCTAAGGGTGGGGGAATCAGCCCTTGTTGAAATAACCCAGATCGGCAAGGAATGCCATAACAAATGCGCCATATACTATATGGCGGGGGACTGCATAATGCCGAGGGAAGGCATATTCGCGAGGGTGCTTGAGGGCGGGAAGCTAAGATGCGGAGATGCCATCACGATCCTTGATAAACCCGTCAGCAGCGAGTGCAAACAGGAATAAAAGCGGACAGCAGAGGCAGGTTCAAAAAATATGGCGGAAAGCACTGAGTCATTTGATGTAATGAGTTGTCATGAAGGGGACTGCTTAAAGTGCCCCTATGAAGTTATTGGCGAGGAGCCGCTTGTGATCCGGATTGACGGGCAGGCCTATGCGACGGTCATGCGGACTCCGGGAGAGGAGACATTTCACGCCGCCGGCTTCTGCCTCTCCGAAGGGATTGTTGATGACCTGAACGACTTTGCGGCTGTAGGGTTCTGCAGGGACATGGATGCCAATGTAGTTGAGATCAGGCTCACTCCTGAATGCCATAGAAGGGCTGAAAAGATACTTGAGAAGAAAAATCTTATAAGCATGACCAGCTGCGGGATCTGCGGAAGAGAACTGATAGAGGAAAAGCTCGAGATTTTATTGCCGCTATCCGGCGATGTCAGGATCAGCGCCGATGACGCGGTCAGGCAGGTTGAGGGGATTCAAGAAAAGCAGGAACTGTATAAAAAGACCAGGGGATCACATGCCGCTATGATCCTTGATTCTGCACTCAATTCACTTTCCCTGTCTGAGGATGTAGGCCGCCATAACGCCCTGGACAAGGCTATAGGCCGGCTTTTCATGACGGGCAGACTCGCGGATGCCGGCCTGTGCGTGCTTTCGTCCAGGATAAGCTATGAAATGGTCATTAAGGCAAACAGGGCCCGCATACCCGTGCTATTAGGGGCATCACGTCCCACGGCACTTGCCGTCAGGCTGGGAAGGACTCTCAACATGACACTGGCCTGCGCTGTGAGTGAAAATGAACTGATTATCTTCTCGGGGGAGGAGAGGATTGAAACATGATAAAATAAGTCTTCAGCAGTCAGCTTTCAGCCGTCAGCGCTCAGCTGAAGACTTGTTTGCATAAAGGGAATAGCACCATGACCTTACATCTATCTGATCTCCGCAGGATATTTTCTCCGCGAATACTTGCAGCGCTTATCGGCATTGTCTTTGTAATAGCCGCGATCCCGAAGATATCTGATATGGATTTGTTTGTAAGACAGATCAGGGACTACCAGGTGATCACGAATCACACCCTACTCATATTGAGCGCCTGGGGGGAGATTATAGCCGAGCTTGTACTGGGCGCAGCACTTCTTGTCTATTACCGCCCAAGGATCACCGTCTCTTTGTCGATTGCCCTGTTCTGCGTCTTCATCGGCGCAGTGCTGTGGGCGTGGATTACCGGCGTTACTGAGGACTGCGGCTGCTTCGGTTCGTGGGTCGAGCGCAGCCCGGGCGGGGCACTGATAGAAGATCTCATAATGCTGGGCATCCTGTTTCTTTCATGGCCGGGACGGGATTATCAGCCGGGCGGTGTGTCTCGCGTTAAAACGCTCATAATAAGCGCGGCATTGCTGGCAGGGATAATCCTGCCCGCGGTCTTCGGGGCCCCTGTAAAGGAGCTTGCCGGGATCGGAGGCGGGAAGGGGGCATCACAGGAGGACCTGTTCAGTCTGCAGGGTCTTGGGGAGCTTGACCTGGAAAACGGGTCATTTCTGTTCGTGATCATAGGGACCGACTGTTCCCATTGCAGGGATTCAGTTGAAGAGTTCAGCAGGCTTGCGCGAAAGGCCGACCTGCCGAAGGTCATTGCCCTCAGCGCTGATCCTGAGGACCAGATCGATTTGTTTATTGAGGAGCTGGAGCCGGAGTTCCCCCTTTTAAAGATAACGGAAGACGACTTTTACCGCCTGCTCGGGATGGGCGCCACCCCCAGAAGCATTCTTGTAGTTAAAAGACATGTTATTACGGCATGGGATGAAGAGGTCCCGGCTGCCTCCGCCATCAGTGAGGCGCTTGGGGAATAAAGGCTGAAAATCTGATATTACCCCTGGTGCGATCAAAACGCCGTTTCCCCTTTTTCTGATTGGAATTATTTTCAAATTAATACAAGATCATTTTGCCTCCCTTTAGGGTAAGGGGAGGTCAGGTGGGGTTACGTTAGGCTTTTCCGGCCTCCCTTTACTCCACCATCTGAACACTGATCAGAGAGCCCTCCAGGAGATAATCCTGACCTTCCGGAATGGAGGCTATGGCCTGCGCATCGGCTATGGATCGCAGACGGCTGGCCCCTTTCAGGGGGTGAAATACAGGCAGCCCCTCTTTTTGTTCAAGCGTACCGAAGAAAAATTGGGTCCAGTCGGACACCCGTCCCTCCAGGTCTGAGCCAAGCATGGCACAGGTCCTGGGGAGTCCCGGATCCGGATGACCGGCCAGGGCAAGGAGGCCGGGCAGGGCAATCTGCAGGAACCCCATCAGGTTCGAAGAGGGGCCGCCCGGCAGAATGAATACAGGCTTATTGTGAAGGATTCCGAACCCGACGGCCTTGCCGGGGCCTATGCGGATCCTGTGAAATAATTCCTCCCATCCCAGGCCTTCGAGTGCCTGTGCCACCATGTCGCGGTCGCTCAGCCATGCGCCTCCGCTTGTAATAACCGCATCGGCATCCTCAGCGACTGTGCTGAGGGTGCTGGAAATGGTCTCAAAGTCATCGCGTACGATCGTCATCATGGTCTTCATCCTGTACCTGCCGCACCACGCCCCCAGGGTTATGGCGTTGCTGGCATAAAGCTTGCCTTCAGCCAGGGGCTCTCCGGGCGCTATAATCTCATCGCCGGTCCCTATAATCCCGACTTTCGGATTTCTGATCACCGGGATTGTGCTGTGTCCGGCAGCGGCCAGCAGGCCTGCCATGCCTGACGATATCTTCCTGCCGGAACGGATAATGCATTTCCCTGCCGACACATCGCTTCCGCGCGGCAGGATGTTGCGGCCTGGTTCGGCAAAGTTTTCAATGAGGACGTCGTTTTCTTCCGGTTTTACGAATTCCTCTGCAACAACCGCGTCGGCGCCTGCAGGAATGCGTGCGCCTGTCAGGACGCGCACGGTCGTTCCGAGCTTGAGCTCGATGTTTTTTTCTGCTCCTGCCGCCAGGTAGCCGTTCACCTTTAAACGCACGGGCCTGTCCGGGGCTGCGTTGGCCACCTCATGTGACAATACCGCATACCCGTCTTTTAGGGATGCATCCATTGAAGGAGAATCCACCAGGGCATAGAGGTCCGAGCCGGCCACGCGGTCCACGCATGCAACCAGCTCAACGTTCTCTACGGGCAGAGGTTTAATGTTCTCAAGTGTTATACTGAGGGCCTTCTCAAGACCAATGGAAAGATTCTTCATTGACGGCTCCTTAAACCGGAAAACTCGGGATATGGGAAAAGAATGAACACAACCCAGCAATGTCCGGTTAAGATCTTGCATCAGCCTGCACCCTTGTCATGGGAGGTCCATTTTTTAAAATTAAAATGGATAACATGCAAAGAACCAGCAAAAGGTGGTGTTAAGCGGGCGGGTATATATTGAGATATGTGTCGGGACCTCTATACCTAAAAGTTATTGAGGTCCCTTTCCGCCCGCTGCACAGGTTTTATGCCTGGTCCTCAGCAGACCGCCCATTTTAATTTAAAAAAATCGGGCCTCCCATGACCAAAATGCCTGATTTTTCTCTTTGCAAGATCTTAACCGGACATTGCTGAACACAACCGTTTTTTAGAAGTATAAAGGGGTTACCTTTAAGTGTCAATTTCTATCATTTAAAGGTAATTGCCTTCGGGGCACACTTCTGCTAATATGCCCGAAGACAAAAATAGGATGTATTCCTATATCTGATGTGCCGGTTCACCCTGTCCGTAACCTTATTTTAGGCAATCAAATAACTCATGATCAACGCCATCGAAACCATCGGTCGAAGCGGTCTTAATATTTTTCTTTCCCTGCGCGCCACCCTGTCGCTGGCCGCCAGGATCGTTATCCGCCTGTTCGACCGGAGGGTCTATAACAGCGCCTCACGCATGGTCTTCATGAATCAGTTCTATTTCACATCGGTGCAGATCCTCCCCCTGTTTCTGTTCGTAGCCGTAGTTTTCGGTTCCATGGTCAACGGCATGGCCTTTCAGGTCATCAAAAACCTGGGCCTTACCGATTATCTGGGGCGGCTGCTGATGGGATTCGTTGTGACGGAGATCGCTCCCTTTATTACCGTGCTGCTTATAGCGCTGCGCTCCAGTTCGGCCATTAATGCCGAGATAGCGGTCATGAAGGTAAATCGTGAGCTCAACACGCTTGAAACCTTCAATATAGACCTTATAGACTACCTGTTCGCACCGAGGGTGCTTACCGGGGTGCTGTCCATGGTGCTTTTGAGCAGCCTTTTTTCCATGATGGTCCTGGTGATCGGGCTTTTTGTCTCAAGCGCCATCTTCGGCACGAGTGTGGATGACTATATCGGCATCCTGTTGCAATCCGCATCTCTGCAGGATATTGTCATCGTGCTCATCAAGTGTGCGACATTCGGTTTTTTCATTACGCTTATCCCTATCAGCCGCGGTTTGAACGCATCCCGGGAGGAACTGTCGAGCATACCTGTCGCGGTGCTTAACGGCATGGTAAGGGTATTCCTGGCAATCGTTGTCATAGAGGTGCTGTCATCGATAATAAGATTCATATAAGGCTTTTCGAAGGCGAGTCCGAGCTTGAAAGGGAGCTGCAGGGGTTTATCTCGGAACATAAGGCTCACGTCGGGCTCGTGTCTACGGATGCTCCGCTTATATCCAACCTGGCCATATGGAGCAATATCGCCCTGATACGGCAGTACCATCAGAACATGCCCCTTGAGGAGGCGAAGACCCTTGCCCTGGAGCTTCTCTCCCGCATGGATATGGAATCTATTTCAGGGAAGAGGAATTCGGCCCTTACCACCGAAGAACGCTTCTACGCGATGCTCCTGAGGGCTGCCATGGTCACGGATGCCATCCTGGTGCTGGACAGGCCGTTCACCATACTCACCAACCTGCGGGACGGGAAATTTATAATGGATACACTTCAGAGGATCGAAGATTTGATTGCAGAGGTCCATATTTTTGACTATAGTTGGGCAGAATCATGTTACGGGGGATTTGAATGCCGCTGAAAACCGAATTCAAGGTTGGTCTTTTCATTATTATAACAACCCTGCTGATACTGGCTGCGATCGGGTATGTTGCCTATAAAAAGGACGTCTTCTCAAAGGTCTATACCTACACACTTTCTTCCAGCACGGGTGAGAATATCACGGTTGGGACGCCCGTTGTCTTCTGGGGCTTTAATATCGGAAAGGTCAGCTCCATGGAGCTTACGGAAAACAGCGTCCTGATCCAGATCAAGATCCCGGAGAGGAATAACAGGGTCATCAGGACAGGCAGCAGGTTTGTCCTTGAGAAGCCCCTCCTGAGCTCCTCCCGCATTATTGTCTATACGGATAACCTTAACGCGCTTCCTCTCCAGGCAACCGCCGTTCCGCAGCTTACCGCCTCGGATGATATCAATGAACTTCTGAAACGTGTGCAGACCATAGCTGAAAAGATGGACAGGATCGCGGGCAACATGACGGCGATCACCGGGGACATGGCAGACCCCCAGGGGGATGTGAGCCGGATATTGAAAAACGCCGAGAGTGTAACTTCACTTCTGGCGGAAAAGGAATCCCTCCTGGAGATGCTTGTTGGCAATAAGGAAAGCGTCAAGACGGCCCGGGAAATAATAAATGCCGGACGTGATGTCGCGGTCCGCACAGACGGGGTTATCCGGAAGATCGATACCCTGACATCGAAGGCCGATGAGCAACTCTACGGCGTTGACGGCGTTTTCAGCCTCCTCCGGGATATCCTCAGTGATCTCACAGCAAAACTTGAAAAGGTTGAAACCACCATCGATAACCTCAATGAGGTCAGCGGCAATACAGCCGATGCCACGGAAGATCTTACCGCGCTTAGAAGCGATATTGACGAGGCCGTCATGGCCATAAGGGTTCTGGCTGAGGACCTGGATTCCATTATACCCTTTAAGGATGAATCGGAGATCAAGCTGCCATGAAAAAGATACTCTTTGTTGTCTGTCTTATCCTCCTGTTTGCGGGGTGCGGGTTCAGCCAGAAGCCCCCATGGCTGATTAAGAGCAGCAAGGGGCTTGAGACCTTTGAGGCCAATTTCCTTTCCGGCGCGGAACCGTCCGTAACGGAAGCCAATTTTGCCGTGGCTGTTGAAGAGATCAAAAAAAGCGGGGATCTCAACCTTCTTCAGAAGGCATGGCTTACACGGATGGCCCTGCAGGGGGCAGTCCTGAATGAGATGGAAGAGGGGGATTACAGGCAGATTGCCGCTGCCGGACAGGTCCCGGCTAATGAAAATTATTATATGTTTCTTAAAGGCAATATCTCAGAACTCGATATTAAGCTGCTGCCTGAACAATACAGGGAATTTTCAGGTGCACTCCTGAAGGGCGACGTCCTGAAGACCGGCAAGGCCATCGCATCCATGAAGGATGAGCCTTTATCAAAGCTGATCGCAGCCGGGATCGCGGTGCGCAGCGGCATTGAAAGTGAGGCAATAATTCAGGCCGCGGTGGAAACCGCCTCGATAAACGGCTGGAAGATGGCTTTAATAGCCTGGATGGAGCGCCTGGCCGCCTTTCACGGCGCGGCAGGCGAGGCAGGAAAGGCAACGGAGGTTTGGCAGCGCATTGAACTGATAGCAAAATGATCGAATCCGTTTTCCCTCACCCTTTCAGGGGGAGGTCAGGAGGGGGTCTTGAAACATTAATGAGGAGATCTAAAATCTGAAGAGACCCCACCTTAGTCCTCCCCTAAAAGGGGAGGAGGTTGTGAAGCTTTCCAATAATGTTCATTAAAATGTCTGCTAAGAGTTTAATGGAAAGCTGACGTAAATCAAAAGGATATCAGGATCTGTTTTTATAATAACAACTGTTTTCTAAATGATGGTCAAAATGGAGGAGAATATCTATGAGCAATAAAAAGATTTATTACCTTGCACTGTTAACCCTTGTAATTGGAACATGCCTGTTTTCAGCCCCTCCTGCCGGGGCAACCATGGTCAAGGAGATTGCCATGGGCGTGTTCACAAATGCGCCAAACCAGGCCGAGCTGGACAGGTACTATCTCGGGACGCACGGCCCGGAGGTTGTGCAGTTCTCCGGGGCATGGTTGCGCAGGTACCAGTTGTGGCTCCCCTATGACCCTCCGAAGGAGGCAGTAGAGCGCTTTAACGCAGTAAAGGGGCGCTATGCAGAGCTCTGGTTCGGGAGCGAGGAAGAGTACCTGGACCGTCCTGCCCACGGCCCCATGTCAAAGGCAACCTTTAAGGGCGTGGGCGAGAACAAACAGACCGTTGTAATGGTCACAGCCAAGCCCACCGAAGAATTCTACGATCCTGATCCCATGCCTACAGAGACTCCGCTCTTTCGCTGGGTCCAGATCATACGTTATCCGGATAATGTTTCCATAGAGGAAGGAGAGAAATGGTTTCTTGAAGTACATGCCAGGGAGGCAATAAAGCAGCCCGGACTTATGAAATTTATAAGCTACCGCATCCTCACGGAAGCTGGTGAAAAAATGAACGAACTGATGTCGAAATACATGAGCATTCCTTCTCTGAATGCCGGATCGGGAGCCGGCGCCCCGGGCGGCAGCGCTCAGGGCGGAGCAGCACCATCAGGTATGCCTAAGACAAAAGCATGGGTTCGTGTTAATGAGTACTGGTACAAGGACCTTGACGCATGGCGCAAGGCGGTTCTGGATTTTCCTCCAAAATATACAGCCCCGTCCTGGGGAGGATCATATCCCTTTGTAGAAATGATAAGTACATTTATCCCCTACATGCATGATGTGGATTTTTTAAAGGGAGGATATATCGTCCCCTGAAAGTTTGAAAATGTCCTTATGGAGGAATAAAACGCAGAAAGGCCTGTTCTGAGAACAGGCCTTTCTTATAACTAAGTCCATCGATTCATAAATTCGGTAATGAATTTATTTACTCAGGACTTAGTGCTGAGTGAGCATTTGAAACATACTGATTCAACAAAATACGTGAGGATATTTGTGAATCGAAGCACTAAGCCGGATTTTTTCAGGAGATACTATCTCAATTTATGTTTAATCGCCCAGTTTGCAACGTGGATGGGGCTTTCGAGTATTGTCGCGCCTGCGGCCCTCAAGGCCTCCTGCTTGCCTGCGACCGTTCCCGAGGTGCCGCGGACTATGGCGCCGGCATGGCCCATGCGTTTTCCCTGGGGTGAATAGCGCCCGGCTATATAGACCGCGACAGGCTTGGTCATCCTCCTGGCTATGAATCCAGCCGCCTTTTCCTCCTGCTCGCCGCCGACCTCGCCTACTACTATCACCGCATCGGTGCCGTTGTCCTCCTCAAAAAGTTCAAGGATGTCGACCAGGTTTCTCAGCACGACCGGATCTGCCCCCATTCCGACAACGGTGCTCTGCCCCACCTTCTTTTCCGAGAGTATTCCCGCGAATTCATAGGAAAGGGTCCCGCTTCGGGAGATGATCCCGACCCGCCCGGGGGCGAACATGGATGCGGGCATGATGCCCATTTTCCCCACGCCGGGAACCAGGATGCCGGGCGTTGTGGGGCCAAGTGCAAACACGCCCTTTTCAATGGCATAGTTGCGCATCTTCATGACATCCCTTACCGGGATGTGTTCAGGCACAATTACAATAAGCTTGACACCTGCGTCAACCGTCTCCATAAATGCGTCAAGTACAAAGGCTGCCGGGACAAAGAACACGGATGCGTTGGCCCCTGTCTCTTTCACGGCCTCGTGGACACTGTCAAAGACCGGAAGCCCCTCCACTATGGTACCGCCCTTGCCCGGGGTCACCCCGCCCACAACCTTCGTGCCGTATTCAAGCATCCAGTGTGCCTGTATGCTCCCTATGCGTCCTGTTATGCCCTGCACGATAACACGTGTTGAATCGTTCATCAGTATGCTCATGGTTAACCTCGCCCTACCAGTTCATATAGCTTATCTATGGCCTTTTCAGTAGCTGCCTCTGTTACAACATGGACTCCTCCGGAGCGGAAAATCTCCCATGTCTCTTCCTGTTTGTTGCCAAGCGCCTTTGCAACTATGGGGATCTTAAGATTGTGCTCCTGTATGTACCTCACGACTCCCTTTGCGCCCTCGTGAATAGGATTGATGCCCCCGTAAACGTTTATGAATATTGCCCTGAGCCCTGGTTTCATCATGATAAGTTCCATGCATTTATAGAGGAGGTCAGCTGTGATGCCGCCGCCGGTCTCCAGGAAGTTGGCGGGCTTCATGTTCTCGCCTATGATGTCCGTGGAGGCCATTCCGAGCCCGGCGCCTGAGGAGATAAGCCCGATGTCGCCTTCCAGGTCCACGTATGTTACGCCTATCTCCCTGCCTCTGCGCTCAAGGGCGTTGTCGATCCTTGCGACGCGATCAGGCAGCGGGAAGCGGATCCTTGACAATGCGGAATCATCAACCTCCAGCTTGGCGTCGACGGCAATAAGCCCTCCGTTTGGGCGGACAACAAGGGGATTTATCTCGCAGATCAGGGCTTCATAGCGCATGACCACATTGTATAACTGGCTGATCAGATCCGTCCAGGGGGTTATGAGCTTCTGGCTGATATTGAGCCTTCTCAGGAGCGCCCTGGCCTGATACGGGTAGAATGAAAAGGTGGGATCTATATGGTATGATGCGATCTTCTCGGGCGATGTCTTTGCCACCTCTTCGATAAGCATCCCGCCTTCGGTGCTGACAACTATTACAGGCCTGCCCGAATAACCGTCAATGGTAAAGCCCAGATAGAGCTCATTTGCGATATCCACCTTTTCGCAAACCAGGATCTTGAGCACCGGCAGCCCCTTTATCTCGGATGAAAGGAGGGCCTCTGCCGCATCTTTAAGCTCATCCGGCGTGTGCGCGGTCTTTATGCCGCCGGCCAGACCCCGGCCGCCGACAAGGACTTGCGCTTTCAATATAACCGGGTAGCCTATCTCACCTGCTACACGAAGGGCCTCGTGCATGTCGGATGCGATACCGCGGCGCGGAACGGGTATGCCGTTCTGCTCAAAAATATCCAAAGCCTCGTATTCGTGAAGTCTCATAACTGTTCTAATCCTTTTGATAAATTTTTATTCAAGTCGCCAAAGCACCGGGTTAGTAAAACTCGATGAAAGATGTTTTTTAACTACTCGAAAATCTTTTAATTAAAGCATTACAGAGAAAACTCAGGAATATACATTCACGAGTCAAATAAGCAGCAAGAATAAGATTGCTCGGTCTATATGTCAATGAAAATAATCATATATTCAATCAAATTCTTAGACTATACTGATTTTGAAAAAAAATAAAAATTTAATTGCATATTTAATTTTATTTTATTAAGATCTTCGCATGGAAAAAGAAACCAAAAAAACTACCAAAAAGGAAAAGGAAGACAGCACTCAAATAGCCTATCATGGCATCAGACATATGCTGTATAACAAGGAACTTGTGCCGGGCCAGAGGATAGCCTACAGGGACCTGGCTGAAAAGCTTGAGCTGAGTCCGACTCCGATTATTCAAGCCCTTAAGTGGCTTGAATTGCAGGGATTTGTCGAGCATGAGCCAAATCGCGGCTACTCCATGGCGCCCTTCAGCCTTAAAGAGATAGAGGAGCTTTACGAACTCAGGGAACTGCTAGAGCCCTCCCTTATCCCCGCCACAATTGAGAAGATAGATAAGAAGGGCATAAGCGAACTCAAGGCTGCACTTGAGGCCCATTTATCCGCGGAAAGGGAGTTCTATCTGAAGGAAAGGCTCTTTAAAAACAGGGATTTTCACATGACCCTGGCCTCTCTTTCCGGCAAGGCTACCCAGATTCGCATCCTGAATAATGTCTTTGATATGCTGTTTCTTAAATATGGCGGCAACTATTTTCCCATATCGTCACTCTCTGCCTCTGATCAGGCTCACCAGGAGGTATTTGATGCCGTAGCGTTGCGCAGCCTTGAAAGGGCGCAATCAATTCTCAAAAACCATCTTACCAACGTGAAAATCCAGGTCATGTCAAGTATAAAAAAGATACTTGCAGAGCAGGAACGGACTGAGTTTTAAAATAAAGATATTGATTAAGGCGGTCAACTCTGCCAAAGCGGAACATTTAGCTCGATCAGGACAATTTTAATTATGAATAAGGAGGAATCATTCAAAGATGGCTATAAAAACACCTGAACAGTACTATGAATCACTTAAGGATTTACACCCCACTGCATATATACTCGGGGAGAAGGTAGATAAACCCAATGAGCATCCTCTAATCAAGCATATGACGGCAGCGGTTGCCGAAACATATAAGATGGAGAATGATCCTGAAGGCAGGAAATTTTTAGTGGCCAAGTCTGATCTTACCGGCGAAGAGGTCAGCCGATTTGTTAAATTTTACAAAGGCCCTGACGATCTGATTGCCAAGGTAAGGATGCTGAAATTCCTTTCCCAGAATATCGGAGGATGCTACATGCGCTGTACAGGCATGGATGCTATAAATGCGGTAGGTATAGAAACCTATAACTGCGATAAAAAGAATAAGACAGAATACTGGCCCCGTCTTCTAGAATTTATCAAAATGATACAGAAGAACGATTTTGTCCTCTTCAGCGGGGTAACAGACGTCAAAGGCGACAGGATGCTCAGACCCTCCGAGCAGAAAGATCCGGACATGTACCTGCACATAGTGGATAGAAATAAAGAAGGTATCGTTGTTCGCGGGGCAAAAATACACCAGACCGGTTCCATGTGCGCCCACTGGGCCCTTGTTGTGCCGACAAGGGAGATGATCGTGAACAAGGATAAGCATGTGGACGACACGGACTACGCGGTCTGCTTCGCGGTCCCCAACGACGCCAAGGGCCTTATCCATGTTTACGGAAGGGGCACCCTGGAGGCCCAGCCTCTGCAGGACTGCGACCTGGGCAATGCAAAGTTCAGCAAAGCCTCGCCCATGGTTATCTTTGATGATGTGTTTGTGCCATGGGACAAGGTGTTCCTATGCGGCGAAGTTGAATATGCCGGCCGTATGGTGCGTAACTTCGGCAACTATCACCGCCATTCGCATGGCGGCTGTAAGTGCGGCGTGGGCGATGTTCTGATAGGCGCGGCAGCTACCGCAGCTGAATACAGCGGCACAGCCAATGTATCCCATATCAAGAACAAATACGCTGAGATGCTTAAGGTTACAGAAGCTATATATGGTTGTTCAATTGCGGCTTCAGTCGAATCAACAGAGACTCCTTCCGGTATTTTTACTGTCGATCCGGTGCTTTCCAACACCTCCAAACTTTACGAGGGAAAAGAATTGGCAGAGGTAATCCGTATGATGGTCGAGATTGCCGGCGGCATGACCACCGACCTTCCGTCAGATAAAGACTTCGCCAACCCGGAAATCGGCCCGATGCTGCTAAAATATCTCAAGGGTGTGGAAGGTGTCGACACCATGGATCGCGTGCGTATATTCCGGCTTGTCGAAAAGCTGGCGTTCGAGAGCCGCGATATCGTCTCCAATATCCATGGGGCAGGGTCACCCGAAACCCACCGCATGACTATCCTGAATAACGCCAATATTGAGGCAAAGAAAAAGCTGGCCAAAAAGCTGGCGGGGATAAAGGTTTAAATTACTCCCGATATGGTCAGGCCGTAACAAAGCAATTTTATGTAGGGGCGACCAGCCGGTCGCCCTTGCCTTTTGTTGAATCATAATAAGGACCAATAATTCATCTTCTTTTCGCCCCTCTATGATTCTCAAAGACCAATATCTTTTTTCCTAATGGAGGATATCAATGACAGGCGGACAACCGAGCGTTAAGGCTGAGGCCCTCAAGAATTTCTGCGTTAAAATATTCCAGAAGCTGGATGTACCCGAAAAAGACGCAACTGTCACGGCGGATGTTCTGGTAGCAGCCGATTTGCGCGGCATCCCCAGTCACGGGGTGGCCCGCCTCCGTAGATATGTTGACGGGCTTAAGAGCGGTATTATGCTGGCTCATCCACAGATAAGAACAGTGGTCGAGACGCCATCCACGGCCACTATTGACGCAGGTGCCGGGCTTGGCCAGCCGGTTGCCGATGCTGCGATGAAAAAAGCAATCGAAAAGGCTAAGGCAGTAGGCTCAGGGTTCGTGACTGTGCGCAATTCGAACCACTACGGGATTGCTGGTTATTATGCCATGATGGCGCTGGAGCATGACTGCATCGGCATTTCAATGACCAACGCCGATGTCCTGGTCGTGCCGACCTTCGGACGCAATGCCATGATGGGCACCAACCCGATTGCCGTGGCGGCCCCGGCCGGGAAGGAGCGTCCCTTTGTGATGGACATGGCCACCAGCACCGTGCCGCGCGGTAAGCTGGAGGTATATGAGAGGCTGAATAAGGCGATGCCTCTGGGCTGGGCTACTGATGAGTCCGGAGTGAGCACTGAAGATGCGCACCGCGTGCTGGAAAATTTTAAAAAACGCGCGGGCGGCGGGCTGCTGCCCTTGGGCGGTGAAGGCGAGGCATTCAGCGGCTACAAGGGCTATGGCCTGGTGCTGTGGGTGGATATCTTTTGCGCTGTCCTATCGGGCGCGGCCTATGCGAATATGGTCTATCCCAAGGCTGCCGACGGCAAACCTCTTCCGGCAAACCTGGGGCACTTTTTCGGGGCCTGGCGTCTGGATGCATTCCGGCCTGCTGATGAATTCAAGGCGGCGATGGATGACCTGCAGGCTAGGTTAAAAAATGCCCCCAAGGCCCAGGGCCAGGAGCGCATTTACATCCACGGCGAAAAAGAGTATGAAGCATCCGAGCGGTATCTCAGGGAAGGTGTGCCGCTGAACCTGAAGGTCGCAGATGATCTCAAGTCATTGGGCAAGGAACTGGGCGTGACTTATGACCTTTAATCGCCAGATAAGATAATAAATATCCCATCATAAAAAGGTAAATAAAACTATGGAAACTATAAAATTAAATTTGGAAAATCTGAACAAGGCCTTTCCTGATAATTTCACACAGGAGCAGATTGCCAGGGCAAAAACACTGTTTCTTAAAAAACTTGCTGAAGAGGCGCATAAATTTTATGGAGGAAAGGTTCAGACAGTTCCCAAGGCCCCTGTCCCCGGCTTCAACTGGTTTAACGTCTGGTACACACCGGGTGTTTCAAAAATTTCAACAACCATTCGAGACAATAACGTATCATCTTATGAACTTTCCAACAGGGGAAACCTTGTTGCAGTTGTGAGCGATTCTACAAGGGTTCTTGGAGACGGCGACTGCACTCCGGCCGGAGGTCTGGGTGTTATGGAAGGGAAGGCATTCCTGATGAAATATCTGGGAGGCGTTGATGCAGTAGCCTTGTGCGTGGACAGTAAAAATGAAAAAGGTGAAAACGACCCTGAAAAAATAATCCAGTTCGTCAAGATGTGCCAGCACAGTTTCGGAGCGATAAATCTCGAGGATATCTCTCAGCCAAACTGCTACAGGGTCCTTGATGTTTTGCGCGAGGAATGTGATATCCCTGTATGGCACGATGACGCGCAGGGTACCGCCTGTGTTACCCTTGCCGGTTTTATCAACGCCGTCAAGCTGGCCGGAAAGAAAACCTCTGACGTAAAAATAGTTTTTTTCGGGGCAGGCGCCTCAGTCACCTCTATCGCGCGTCTCATTATTGCGGATGGCGCTGATCCAAAGAAGATGGTCATGTTCGACACAAAGGGTTCGTTACATACAGATAGAAAGGATATCAAGGCAGACAAGAGATTTTACCGCAAATGGGAACTATGTGAAAAGACAAACCCAAAAAAGGTCAAGACAATGGAGGAGGCAATGAAGGGGGCAGATGTCCTGATCTCCCTGTCTACGCCTGGCCCTGATACCATCAAAAGGGAATGGGTGCGGGCAATGGCAGAAAAATCCATAGTGTTTGTATGCGCCAATCCTGTACCTGAGATATATCCCTATGCCGCAAAGGAAGAAGGCGCATATATTGTCGCCACCGGCCGCGGGGACTTTCCAAACCAGGTAAATAATTCCATTGGCTTCCCCGGCATTTTAAAGGGAGCGCTTTTAGTAAGGGCAAGTAAAATTACCGATAACATGGCCATTGCCGCGGCCCATTCACTGGCAAATTATGCTGAAAAGAGGGGCATTAATCCGGAAAATATTGTACCGAACATGGAAGAGGCAAGCGTGTTCCCAGAAGAAGCTGCTGATGTCGCCATGCAGGCCATAAAAGACGGCGTTGCAAGGGTGGAAATGACGAGGGAAGAGGCCTATGCAAAAGCAAAGGCTGATATCGATTATTCAAGAAGCCTTACAAAGAGCCTCACTGACAACGGCTTCATTCAGCCGCCGAAACTGGAAATGCTGCAGGATGCCCTGGACTGGGCAGTGAAACAGGTCTCATAAACAGGGCGTTAAACGGTCTGTGTATTGGTTTTAAGAGGGAGACCGGCATGTGGCAGGACTGATCCACCGGTCTCCCTTAAAAATATCTTTAACGCCATGAAGGATATCAAGACAGCCAGCCTTAAATACCACGTGAGCATCGTCCATTCAAGATGATGGACGCCATTGTTTTTCACGCATCCTGACGGGGACTTTCACGCAACATGATGGTGATCTTCCGCTTAATAGGTACTGAATATTTTTTAAATTTTATTCACTGACGGATCACTAAAAAAGATGGTATAATCTTATACGGAAACACACGCCTATGCATGCCGATTTAAGGTGAAATGACTATGGCACAAATCAAAAAGAAAATCGTGAAGGAAAAAGACCTGACTATTATCGAAGTTACCGGAAAGATTACCTCCAATGAGATTATCGAGGCCATTATAGATTTCTATAAATCCGACTTCACCCTGAAATTATTGTGGGACCTTTCAAAAAGCGATATGTCGGGTATAACAGGCGATCACCTGCGTGAGATCCTTTCCGTCGCAAAAAGCTATGCCCATTTACGGGAAGGAGGAAAAACGGCTCTTTTTACAACCCTGCCGCTAGGTTACGGGATAGCCCGCATGTATGAAATCCTTTCCGATGTAAATCAACATCCCATACAAAACAGTGTTTTCAGATCCCTGGATAAGGCGATGGCCTGGCTGGAGTCCTAATCAGTGTATGTTCCGTAAGTATTAAAAATAAGAATCCAATAATGATTAACGCCCAGATTGTGCACCTGAAATATATTTATATGGTGCATCCCGAGAGCCGACAGATTGCCAAAATTGTACTTGCAATAATGCATTTAAAATGCATAATTGCAGGTAATGGAGGTTTAGGATGAAACAGAAATATATAAAGAGATCCTTAGAATCTGTAATTGAAAAGGCCGTCTCAGAGTTTCCGGCCGTCATCTTGACAGGTCCTCGCCAATCCGGCAAGACAACCCTTCTTAAATACCTTTTCAACAAAGATTACAGGTATCTTTCCTTTGATCCTCCGGACATCAGGGCGGCAGCCAAGGAAGACCCTCGTGGATTTCTGGAAATGTATCCGCCTCCAATTATATTTGATGAGGTTCAATATGTCCCTGACCTCCTGCCTTATATTAAAGAACGAATCGACACTCATAGGGACCGCACCGGACAATACCTTCTGACCGGGTCACAGAACCTTCTGCTCATGGAGAAGATCACCGAGACTCTGGCGGGACGAACAGCCATTCTTCGTTTGCTGCCCATGTCCCGACGGGAAGCTGAGGGACGTCCGGACCTGCCCTTGCCGTGGGAAACCGCAGAGAGTCAAATAACTAAAAGGAAAAACCCCATGCATGCAGTCTGGAATGATTTCCTGCGCGGCAATTACCCGGAGCTTGTTGCAAATCCTGAAAGAGATATCAATCTATGGCATTCAGGTTATGTGCAGACATACCTTGAGAGGGATGTGCGTACCATACGACAGGTCGGTGATTTGACACAGTTTCAAGCCTTCCTCAGGGGGCTTGCCAGCCGCAGTGCCCAGCTTTTAAATTTGGCTGATCTGGCCAGGGACCTGGGGGTAGCATTGAACACGGCAAAGGCCTGGCTTTCAGTCCTTGAAGCAAGTTACCAGATAATTGTTCTCAGGCCATATTTTGCAAATATCGGCAAGAGACTGGTGAAGACGCCCAAGGTCTATTTCACGGATATTGGTACGCTGTGTTATCTGACGGGATTAAAAGACCCGGCGCATGCTGCATCAGGCCCAATGGGCGGAGCAATAATGGAGACGGCAGTGCTGATTGAGATAGTTAAGACTCTTACTCATAGAGGTATTGACCCGCAAGTCTATTTCTGGCGGACGTCCACCGGTTCTGAAGTGGATATCGTTGTTGAGGTTTCAGGCAAGCTTGTGCCGATAGAGGTAAAGCTTTCAGCAACACCGCGCCCGGCCATGGCAGGGTCTATAAAATCCTTTCAGGAGGACTTCGGGAAAGGCGCTTTACCCGGTTATATAATACACCCGGGCAATGTCCGTTTCCCCATGGGGACAAATGTGATGGCCTTGCCGTTCAGTGAATTATAAGCATAGAGCTGTTCTCCCAAGGGGTTCTTGACAAAATCAATTTACAGCGAGATGGAAACAAAGCGAAAGCATATCAGATTCGTCAGGTAAGAAGAGTAATTATGGAATATAATCTAGGAGGTAAACTCTAATGCATAAGTATGAAATTATTATTTACTGGGATAAGCTGGACAATCTGTACATTGCGGATGCCCCTGAATTACCGGGATGCTCTGCACATGGAAATACTTATAATGAAGCCCTGAGCAATATCCAGGAGGCGATTCATCTCTGGATTGACACTGCTTCTGAATTTGGCGATCCCGTGCCGGAACCGAAAGGCCATCGACTGATGTACGCATAATCAACCGGTCATTAAGAAACCGATCTTGTCTCAATTAATTCGATCTTTCCTTCAAAATCAAAAACTTATATGGAAGGGATTACTTACTTTCTCCAACTGAACTGGAGAAAAATATTGATCTATCACCTTATCTGTGCAAAACTTTCCCAAATTTTCATTTCTCATTTTCAGTGTCCCTTTCGGGGATGATTAAAACCCCTCGCACACAGGCGAATCAAGTTTTGCGTATTCGCCGAGCGACCTGTCGTTCTAGTCACATCTTGGGAATCCAGGGAATTGGATGCTTAATGTTTCCGCATATCGAATCGGGTCCAACATGACAAAACAGTTAATCTTAATAAATCAGTCTTATCCTGAAAATTTTGCATTTTGTCCCTCCTCCTCTTAGGGGGAGGCTAGGAGGGGGTCTTGTTCTGTTTTAAATCTCATGCAAGATAAGCGCGACGAAGAGTCTGCTAGATACTGGATCATTGTCCGGGACAAGCTTTGATTAGGGGGGTGTCCAGGATTTTATGTTATGCCTTGCCAGGTTCGAGAATTGAATGATGCCAGATGTCTTATGGGTATGGTTTGAGTTGAGTCAAGAGCAGACGTGACCCCATTGCCATTGGATGCTTAACGCTTCCGCATATCAAATAAAGTCTAATATAATAAAATGAAAGATAACCTTAGACTATCAAGAGATTTTAATGGGCATGGCCAAATTTAAAGTTGAGATTTAAATTTGGCCATCAATGCCTGGACGAGAAATAATGAATCTTGTAATTGCCGTTCAAAGCCAGTATATTGTTCAGAAATCATTTATATTTATAAACCGAGCATTTAATTAAAAACAAGATCAAAAAATATCAGTGAACAGTATGTGGAACCGAAAAACACCTTACCATCAAAATGAAGACATCTTTAAAGATAAAACGGTTGCAGAATTTTTTGCAGGCATCGGATTGATGCGGATGGGACTTTGAGTGATACAATGTAGATATGTCAGGATTCATTATGATTATTTCAAAAAAGTAAGCTATGATAACAGAATTCAAGGTTGGCGAAAAATATACAAACGATCAGATTCGTTTTGCCTTAAATGTTGAAAATCTAGGTGGGATTCGGCCTTCTGTTGACGTGTATAAGAATCTCAAACATCTGGCCATACTAACGACCGCCGAACAATATACCAAAAATATAACAGAAAATCCTTACCACGATAGAATTGAAAATAATATTCTGATTTATACTGCTCAAGGACGACTGGGAGACCAGGAAATAAGTGGTAGGAACAAAAGAATCCTGGAGCAATATGATGGTCCATTACCTTTTTACGGTTTTTCAAATGAAGGAAGGCAAACTTACACCTTTCTTGGGCTGCTTGAACTCCTTCGACACTTCCAGGAATTTCAAATCGACAAAAAGAATGTTTTAAGAAAAGTCTGGGTTTTTGAGTTTTACATCCACAATGAGATAGAAGTGATTCCCATTCAAAATGCAAGAGATATTGCCGCCTCTATTTTTAATGAATCAAAAAAACATCAAATCGCAAATACCGAAGAGAGAGAAGTTGTTCTATTTGAACCTTCTCAAGAAATTGCTGAATCTGATAATTATGAAGCGGAAGAAATCCGTTCTCACCTTCTGAAAATTAATCCTTATCGGTTTGAGTCTTTAGTAAAAGACGTAGTCGAGTCTAACGGTTTTATAAATGTTTCTGTAACCCCTCCATCGCAGGATGGAGGAATCGATGTCAATGGCTATGTTTCAGATTCCAGCTATTTTTTTTCTAAGACCCATGTCCAATTCCAAGTAAAGCGGTGGCGTCATTCTGTAGGAAGCGTAGAGGTCAATAATTTCAGAGGTGCACTGCATACAACTGCGAAAGGAGTGTTCATAACTACGAGCCATTTTACCAAAGCGGCAATTCGGGAAGGAGAACATTTTTCTAAACCTTGCATCTCTCTAATTGATGGTTTCAGGTTTTCCAAGCTTATTAAGGAGACAGGAATCAACCTAAATAACTATTTTTAAAGGTGTTGAATGGAAAATAGATATCACCAAGAATATTGGGCGTGTTATAGATGCGGCAGAGAATATGAGGAGGATTATATTCCTGGAGGTTGGCTTGGAAATTATCATCCGTTTTGTGATTCATGTGCTGATTCGATTTTTTATAGCGATGAGACTTCCATATTTTTTAAAGCTATGACATTTCACTACTCAATCGGGGATTTTCATCAATAGTGATTTTATTGGATTCCCAAATTAAAACGACTCTTGAAAGGGACAAAAGCTAGCAAGGAGCTAGATATGATCGCACAGCTAATTGTAAGGATTGATCCTTCCAAATCCTTGATAAGCATTATCAACGGTTTGATAGAGACTGCTTTTGCAAGACAGCGGGAATGTCAGGGAACAATGATTGCAGGGGCTGTAATGCAACACCTTGTGGGTGCCAAATTAGAAATCGCTATGCCAAATGCTCAGATTGAGCATAAAGGTTTTTCTGTAGCCGATGCTCCTGGCGGAAGGAAAGGTGACTTTCTGGTCGGCGATACATCCATTCATGTTACTACGGCCCCTTCTCAGGCATTAATCCGCAAATGTCGCGATAATTTGAATGAAAATCTCAGGCCTGTCATAATAACCACTCAAGGTGGTGCGGGAGGGGCAAGCGCCCTGGCAAAAGATGCGGATGTCGACGACAGCATTGATATACTTGAAATCGCACAATTTATTGCAACCAATATTTATGAGTTGAGCGGTTTCGAACACGCAAAGCGTCCTGTAAAGATTAAAGACCTGGTAAATGCCTATAACCGTATTATAGAGCAAACGGAGACAGATCCCAGTTTGAAGATATCTATCGGTTGAAGGTCTCAATTGGATACTTTTACACCTGAAAAGCGCAGTAATATAATGGGGCTGGTTCGGTCAAAAGATACAAGACCAGAAATGAAAGTGCGCTCTCTGTTGCATTCCCTAGGTTTTCGGTTCCGGCTGCATAGAAAAGACTTGCCAGGCAATCCTGACATCGTTTTGCCAAAGTACGATACCGTGATTTTCGTTCATGGGTGTTTCTGGCATCGGCACAAGGGGTGTAAAGAAGCTTCTATGCCTGCCACGCGTCAGGGGTACTGGATTCCTAAATTTAAAAAGACTGTTGAAAGGGATAAAACAAACCGGAAAGAGCTTCAGCACCTCGGCTGGAAAGTTATTATCCTGTGGGAATGCGAGTTAAAAAATATAAGTAAGGTGGCCGACAGTCTTATGAACGAAATCACTTCTTTCAAGCAACAATATTCTCAAAACCCGTCAATTTTCAAAATGGCAGCTGAGAGTAAGAAAATATATCGCGAATCACTGTAACGGTGCTTTCCAATCAACAAAGACAAGCCGTAATTAATCTTCATAAAATGGAATGAAGTTTTTTTAAGAGGGCGATTAAAGGGGAGCCCTATGATTTCCAGGATAAAAAGCAATCCCGCAACCAAAGTGCTTACTTTAAATCTTTTCGAAAAATGCCGCCTTGACTTGCCTGGAGCCAAAATATTCTATATAGAATATATTATCAAAGCATACTATTTCAAAAAGGGGGGCTTATCATGGGAGACAAGAATGCAAGAAGATCTTTTTTAAAACAACTGCTTTCGGTTAGTGCCTTTGGTTCCGGGTCCCTATTATCATTAAATGTGAACAGGGACTTCAAAAGCCTGAAAAATGGTCTACTCAACATAGGGACATTCGAGGCGCAGGCTGAGTCCAAGAGCAGCAGGATAAAAAAGATTGCGGTTGAAGAGCATGTAAATGAAAAAGACATTGAAAATTTTGACAAAAGGCTGAAAGATATGGATGATGCAGGAATTGACATGCAGGTAATCTCCATGTCACTCGGGAACACCGGAGATATGGATGCATCAAAGGCAATATCCATAACCGGTAAGGCCAATGAGACCCTTTCAAAGATTGTTGAAAGGTATCCAGGAAAGTTTGCCTGTTATACCTCTCTGCCGCTCCAGGACCCGGATGCGGCCGCCAGGGAACTCGTGCGTGCCGTGAAAGAACTCGGATTAAAGGGACCCATGATATACGCGGGAGAGTTCGGGGGATACGCAGATGAGAAAAGATACTGGGGGATTTATGAAACCGCCGAAAAGCTGGATGTCCCCGTCTATGTCCACCCGGGAGCAATAATGCCGGATATGAGCAAACCATACAACACATATCCTATTCTATCCTATGCAATGTGGGGCTTCGCGGCTGCAACAGGCCTGCATGCCATGCGTCTGATATGCAGTGGGGTCTTTGATAAATATCCGGGATTGAAGGTTATGCTCGGGCATCTGGGAGAAGGAATACCATACTGGCTGTGGAGGATGGACAAGCACTGGATTTCGGACCGAGCGCTGCTTGCAAAGGATTCACCCGGCCTGGACCTTAAAAAGAAACCTTCACAATATTTTAAGGAAAATTTCTATGTCACTACCAGCGGGATGTACTGGGAACCGGTCTTTACTTTTGTAAATTCCGTGCTGGGTCCTGACAGGATACTGTTTGCCGCCGATTATCCGCCTGAATCGGCCATAGAGGCATCTCAGTTCATTGATTCGATCCCTTTGAGCGGTACGGACAAAGAGAAGGTCTTTCATCTTAATGCGGAAAATCTTTTGAAGTTATAGACCCACCCTGCAGATGGAAAAAGATACTGATCATCCAAGCAGGATGCGGTTATAAAAATAGTGCACAAAAATAGGTTATGAAAAGAGGATTATTATGAGGAACAGGCCCTGCTTCATTTTTCTTTCGGCAATTTTAATGTTTTCTGCATCTTGCCACCGGTCTGAGGAAAAGATAGAGGCGCCGCTCAATGAGCCGGCTGCCTTTGAGATCGACGGGCAAAAGTTCACCTTCACCTATGCCGGTCAGACCATCATTGAGGGCAAAATTGAGAACGATGAAGACACCTTCAGGGTTAATAAGATTACGGATACAAAGGACAACAATATCCAGCAGGTAGTCTCCTTCACATCAAAAGACGGGACCCCCATTGTAATAAAATGCGCCATAAAGGCAGGCAGCCAATCATTCCCCTGCGAGGCCGACCGGCCTGCAGGCAAGAGAAATATAGTAAGGCATGTCTTCGGACAGAGCAGAAACCTGAGAAACCACGCGGTCTATGACAGGCAGAGGGACTGGCTCTTCTCTGTTGATTATCCCGCAGAGACGGTGATCACACCCCTGTCCTCCGACAAACGTCATAATAAATACGAGCTGACAACGACGGGCGGCCAGGTGGGGTTGAGGTTCAGGCCTGCCTATTACCGGGAGCACAGGGGCCTTACATATTTCAAGCCATGGACATATAAGGTCTGGAAAAGTTCTGTGGCCGGGTGGTGCTCATGGTTTGCCTTTTTCAAGGACATTACCGAAGAAGATGTAAAGGAGACTGCCGATGCTCTGGGCGAATCCCTTGTCCCCTATGGCCTGGAGTACCTGCAGATCGATGACGGCTATCAGCAGGAACCTTCGGGATTGCCCAAGACATGGTATAAACCCAATGAAAAATTTCCGTCAGGACTGAAATCCCTTGCACAATATATCAAGACCAGGGGCTTGAAGCCGGGGATATGGACCTACACCTCCTTCAACCAGAAGAAATATGCGGAAAAACATCCTAAATATTTTGTAAGGGACAATGAGGGAGAGCCTGCCTATGGCAACTGGGTGGGATATGTACTGGACGGATCAAATTCCGATACCCTGGAAGATATAATCAGGCCGACCTACAACAAGTTTGTTGATATGGGCTGGGAATATTTCAAGGTTGATGGATTAAGGCACCTCCGCTATGAGGGATATAACAGCTATGCGGATTATTTCACGGAAAAAGGCCTTGACAGGGTTGAGGCATACCGTAACCTTGCGGGCGCGATAAGGGATGAAATAGGTGCAAAAAAATTCATGCTCGGGTGCTGGGGTTTCCGGCCTGAGCTGATCGGCATCATAGACGGCTGCCGCATCGGCGGGGACGGCTACGGCTATGCCTGTCTTACACAATTCAATTCCTTTAACAATGTCGTATGGAGAAATGATCCTGACCATATCGTCCTTGACGGGCCGGAGGCATACCGTTCATGCATGGTTACCGCCCTGACAGGCTCCCTGTTCATGCTGACGGATAAGCCCGCCGTTTACAGGACTGATATCATCGAGCCTGCCAAAAGGACCCTGCCGGTGCTCTTCACTGTGCCTGGGCAGGTCTATGACGTCGATCCCTCCAGGTCCATTGAACTCGACAGGGTTGATTCGGAGCTGAGCGGTGATTCGCACCGCGTCATGGACGGCAGCCTTGAAAGCCCCTATAACCTCTTTATGCTTGAGATAAGCAAACCCTATGAATACTGGGTCATGCTGGGCAGGACGGAGGAAAGGGAAAAAAGGATAAATTTCTCGGACCTGGGGCTTGATAATAACAGGGAATACATGATATTTGAATACTGGTCCAGGGACCTTATAGGCGTGTTCCAATCGGGTTTTGAACCGGGACAGATCGATCCGGGATATAATTGCCAGCTCTTCTGCATACGGGAAAAACAGGGGCACCCCCAGCTGGTTGCCACAGGCAGGCATATCAGCTGCGGCGGTCTGGAAACTGAAGGCGTGTCCTGGGAGAACGGCGCCCTGAAGGGTACAAGCAGTCTGGTCGCGAATGATCCTTTCTCCATATATATCAGCGAAGCCCCCGGCTATGAATATTTCGGCTCCGAGTTCAAGGGCGCCGAACTAATCTCCTCCGGCATGGAGGACGGGATGAGGGTATTTGTGCTGAAATCAGCCCAGCCTGGCACACTGGAATGGTCAATCCAATATAAAGAGGTCCCGGTCTGAGCGGATTAAGGGAGTCTTTATCAATTGCTTGAGCAGAGTCTCTAATTAAATTTTCAGCAAGGAGGGTTAAAATGAAGACTAAGGTTTTTGGATATGCATTTTTAATTCCGGCTGTTTTTACGGCAATAACAGTTTTCAGCGGGAATGTCTCTGAGACAACAGGCGCTGATAAATCAGATGGCAAAAAGGCGGTGGAATTCAAGACAGTCTATCCTGGCGTCTATGATAAGGATGAACAGGAGCTCTTGAACACAACAAGGTCGTATCTGTCCGGTGACTCAAAGGTCCTTATGGAAAAACTGACGGCACAGCTCGCCGGCGCAACAAAACAGATCGGCGACATGAAGTTGAATCATGCGCTTCAGCCATTGAAAGATTATATGCCGGATACCAACACGCTGGTAGCCGGGGCCAGGAAACTGTATCCCCTTAACCCCTTCTATAGCGACCCGGAATATGCAAAAAAGACAAAATACAAAGGCCTGGTTGCCGCATCCATAACGGTTCAGCCGGGCTTCGGGTTTGCCTACATACCCAAAGGGACGGATATATGGGTGTCCAGCGATGATCCTGCACCGGGCAGGGGGCTTGACCATGAGCTTACTTTTTACAAACCCATATATGCCGGCGACACCCTGAACGGTGCTGTGACCGAACAGTCCATTACTGATATCACCGACCCCAGCGGGAGCAGGGTCCGCAAATTCAGATGTGTCGGCAGAGGGGAGGTTTATAACCAGAAGGGTGAGCTGGTTATAAGCGCATTCTACAGCGGGATAGAGACGTTCAAAATCTTCAAGGACCGGTCCATGGCAAAGGATTATGACAGGCCCCTTACCATCGCCGTGAATAAACCTGACGGCTACTGGGAAAAATTAAGGGACTGGCATGTTTATACGGATGCCGACTGGGAGTACATCAAGGGGCTGTGGGTCAAGGAGGAGATCCGTGGTTCAAAACCCCGCTACTGGGAGGATGTAAAGGTAGGGGATGAGCCGACATGGACCGTTGACGGGCCTTTTCTCGATGGGGGCCGGACCACCGAGCATTATGCCGTTCGCGAGATACTGATGAAAAACAATGCCGGCGAAATTAAAGACAAGCTATATAAGGATGTCCACGGCATATACCGGCTCAAAGACTCAAGCGCGATTGATTCCGGCGGGCCGCCTCCCGGCATGCAGGGTGGCGCCCCCGGCGGGATGCCCCCGGGCGGACAGGCGGCCCCTGTCTCTGCCGCTGCTGCCGACCCCAAGGTCAGGTCTTCCTTCCAGAATACCATAGGCGCTCAATACGCCACGAGGATAGTCACAAACTGGATGGGCGACGACGGATGGCTTTACAAATTTGCCTGGCGCCTTGCCTTCAGCCTGGATTACGGGCAAAACCAGTTCCCCGAGAACTTCGACCGTCCGAGCTATCTGTACAAGGTCCCTGCCCTTAAAAAAGAGGGCAAGTTTATGCTTACCCACGGATTTGACGGCGACCTTGCCATAACAAAGGCCTATGTCTGCGATAAGTATATCAGGGACGGCAAACATTATGTTGACCTTGTAGTCTGGCTTGAGACGATTGACGGACTGGTATGGTCAGAGTGTTACGCGGTTGTAGAGCTGCCTTCAAAAGAGGATACAAAATAAAACACCACTTATAAGGAGCATAATTCATGAATTCAGAAACCCATCTCGTTCTCCCGAAGAATACAAAGGCATTTATATGTGCCAATTGCGGCGCGGTATCGCTGGATCCCAACGAAATCTGTAATGTGCAGGGGCAGGGCATGAAATCCGACTGGTGCGGGACAAAGAGCATGAACCCTCCAAGTTTCTGTGTCAACAGGAAAAACAATAACCGCTATAGATGCAAAAAGTGCGGCCAGGTCTCGGTCAATCCGGGTCTCCTGTGCGAGCCTGAAAAGATGCCGATGCCGGACTAGCTGAAAAGATGCCATGGAGGCCGGGTCATGTGGATGTGGATTTTAATAGCGTTGTCGGGCATCAGTGCATCATTTAGCCTTTATATGGCCTTTCTTGCCTTTAAGATTGGCGACAGCGGCATTTATTTTTTTGCAGGCCTTGGAACCTTTTTTGGAATTCTATTCTTAGCACTTATACTGAAAACAATTTCAAAAAGGAGTGAGTTCCTGACAAGGCTGGATGAAAAAATAACCGGGAAGCCGGAGCCGGTCAGGTTCGTGCCTCACAGATTCATGATGTGGGCAATGATCATTGCATTGGTCGGCATTGCGGCTGCAATACTAATACCGGTATTCTTCAGATGACAGGGCCGGATTCATGTGTGATAGAAAGGAGCAAGCCATGAATATCAAGAAATTAAGTGATGCACCCGCCTTTGATGTGAGCGGGATAGCACATGTAAAAAAACGTATAGTCATAGGTCCGTCCGACGGTTCAAGGGAGATCGTACTGCGGTATTTCAGCCTTGAGCCGGGAGGTGCAACACCTCATCATGCCCATGCATTTCCTCACCTTGTCAAGATTGAGGCAGGCCATGGCGCCCTGATTGACGGCAGCGGGAAGTCACATGAACTGGAGCAGGGAGATTACGTTTATATAAACGACGACGAGACCCATCATTTCAAAAATGAAGGGGCAGAGCCCTTTGAATTTATATGCATCGTCCCGGGGAGAGGGGAAGGACTGGTCTCATAGCTATCAACTGGAACCCTCAATTTTCAGCCTTAAAAAATATTCAGTAATTTCCGGGTGACATGTGTCCATGACCTCTGACAGCTGCGCAAATTCAGGATCTTCACCGGGTTTAAAGCGGGTGAGGCGTCAGTCCCTGCTGTCCCGGATTATCTGCATGACCCCGTTGCAGTACCTTCCGGTTCGCGTTCGACACGGTCTGGCGGCAGGCGCCAGGTGGACATTCCTTCCCTACTCCTTCTACTGGCGTTCCGGCGGTGAACCGCATGTCGGCGCTGCGCTGGAGATGCTCGAAAATGTTGAGGGTGCGAGCTGCTGGGATTTCGGCGCCCATTTCGGCATTTATACGGTCGGCACGGCCATGCGGGCAGGCAAAAACGGTCAGATCGCGGCCTTCGAGCCGAATCCTGCATCCTTCCGCCGTCTGAGTCTCCATGTCAGGATGAACCGCCTCTCAAATGTCAGGATATTCAACCTCGGCGTGAGCGATGAGGACGCCGCAGGCGACCTTGTCCTTGCAGAAGGACGGTGCTCCGTACGATCTCACTTCAATCTGGAAGGCGACAAGGCCGGCATTGATGAGCACAGTATCCGTGTCCGGACAGTGCGGCCGGATGTGCTGGTGGAGAGGGATGAAATCAGACCCCCGGACCTGATCAAGGTGGATGTCCAGGGTTATGGGGGCAAGGCCCTGAAAGGCTCCCGGATAAGCATCGAGAAGAAACGCCCTCTCATCCTCTTCAGCAGCCACAGCAGGCGGGAAGCGGACGGAGCCGGGGAGATTCTCAGGCCGATGGGTTACGAGGTCTTCGACAGGAGAGGGAACGAGGTCGGCTGGTCGTTCTTCAAAAGCCCATGGGATCAGACTGCGATCCTGAGAGCGCCCGGAAAATGATCCTATAGTATCCCCATCCCGTCGCCGTCTTAATCCGACCTGTCTCCCCATGAGACCGGGCTTTTACCGGTCAGGTCAGGAGGTATTGACAGGACAAGCTCGATGATCCTGGGGATCTTGTATTCCGAAAGCAGTGTCCGGCAGTGGCTGATTATGCCGGCGCGATCCAGGGTTGCGCCTTCGCGTACGGCTATCACCGCCTTGATGACCTCATTATGCCGGGGGCCTTTAACAGAGAACACCCTGCATGAAGACACCCCCGGCAGGGTCCTAATCGCATTCTCAACCTCTACCGGATCGACCTTGGTGCCGGACAGATTGATGGTTGGCCTGATCCTGCCCAGGAGCTCCAGACTGCCTGATGGATCAAGACAACCCCGATCTCCGGTGCAATAGTAACCGTTGCGGAAGACCATGGATTCGTCACCCGATCCCCCGATATACCCGCTTACCACGGAGGGCCCCCTGACGGCTATTTCCCCCTTTTCTCCTTGCGGGAGCGGTTCTCCTGAGGCGCCCAATATTTTAATTTCGAGGTTCGGAACAGGAACTGAGGGAGGCCCGCCCTCCGGCGGATCGATCGCGATGACGCCTGTCTCGGTGGAACCGTAGACCTGTCTGATAATAACCCCGAAACGCCTGCGAATGGCCGCTATATTGTCGGCGGCGATCGGACCGCCGCTGGAGGCGCAGATCTTAAGCGTTGAAAGGCAGGACCGGTCCACCTCAAACCTCAGCAGAAGTTCAAAGATTGCCGGAGAGCCGATGAAGACATCGATCCGATGCCTGGTCATGGCCTCGACAAACCGTGAAGGGACAAAGTCCGACTGCAGGACAAGGGTTGCGCCAGACAGCAGCGGAAGGGCCAGGGAATTGTCAAAGCCGTTGGCGTGATAGAAAGGGACTATGCCCAGAAAACGGTGCCCGGGACTGATCCCCAGTGCCCCGGCCTTGCAGACAGTGCCTTCGACTATGTTGCGGTGTGATCTGGGGACTATTTTCGGGGCGCCAGTTGATCCGGAGCTGCTGAAAAACACGACGTGATCTTCCGGCGACGGAGTCGGCATTCCCTCACTGCCCGGCCCGGCAGCCCGGCCCTGCAAAATCCCATCGTTCAGGTTGGGGTCATCGACGGTAATGATGTGATCATGTGATATGCGGTTTGTGAACTGGTCCCATGCCGCGCTAAGCGATTTTTTTGTCACCACGCCTGCGACCGGCAGACGATCCAGAAACCAGCGCAGCTCCGGTTCACGCCAGTGGATGTTCAGGGGGAAGAGAATCGTACTGCTCCGGGCGGCTGCCAGGAAACAGGCTACGAGTTCAGGCCCGTTGTCCATCCATGCCAGCACCACCTGCCCGGGCAGGGGGGACAGGCGATCGCGAAGGTGCAACGAGTATGCAGAAGAGATGGAGGCGAGCTCCCCGTAGGTGTACCGGGTCTCACCATCTATCAATGCCGTCTTTTCAGGATTGTCCGCGACGACTTTGTTGAACTGACCTGTGATAGTGTCCGGGGTGTACATGTATCCGCTCCTGTCACCGGCCCTGCTGGATACGTTCGGCAATATATCCTGACAGTGCATTCAAGTCACTGAAAAATTCGATGCCGAACATATCGGGGTCGAACTGTAATTTAAACTCATCTTCCAGCCCGGCCACGAACTCGAGGACCGCAAGTGAATCCATGCCTGCAACAGAAGTCAGGTCGGCCGGAAAGGACTGATCATCAGGGTCCAGGTTCAGGTCAAGGGATCTCACAAACACGAGGCAGATTCGACGGGCGATGTCAGGGGTTTCCTCAGGCATTTAACTCCTCCTTTTCCGGATTAAAGTTTTGTCAAGAGCTCCCACTGGTCAGGGTATTCGATGGCCATTGATTCCAGAACATCCATCACCGAGGCCAGATGGGATTCACAGAAGGCCTCCATGGGAAGGGCAAAATCAACGGCCAGGGGGGGACCGATACGGATTTCCAGGGAATCGGCATTGCCGAGCGCAAGTTTCGGAAGAATTGCGCAGCCGGAAATCTTTACCAGGTGCATCGATCCGGCCGGGATCTGCCTGGGCCTGCCGAGCAGGGACCGCGTGATGAGATGGCGCGAATAGGGGACGTCCATATGAATTTCCACTATCCCGCCCTTTCGAAGACGCTGGAGTATCTTAAGTGAACATTCGCGGTCCTGAATATATACCTCATCACGTATTACCCTGTGAAGCAGGCTGACATATCTGGGCTGAAGCGACCTGTGCCCCACTCGCCCCATGAACCTGTCCGGCGGTTCATGATTGCGGACCGACATGACGGGATACCCGATCGACGCCAGCCAGCGGTTGGAGGCACGATTGGCAAACCAGTGAAGGCTGACCAGCATGACCCCTTTTCCGGCGGAAAGGGCGGAGTCCAGATGCTCGCGCCCGCTGAACGACAGGCACCGCACTTTCGCATCGTCATACATAAGCAGGAGGTCGTCCATCTTTTGCCGTATGGCGTTGGAAATGAAGCGGCCTGCCGTGTTTTCAAGCGCAACGGACGATGGGGCCGCGGCAAACGAAAGGGACAGGTTTTTTACTATTTCCTTTCTGAGGGGTTTTGCAGCCAGCCGGGCAACAGGGTCAAGGGCGCTGACAGCCCGGGCAAGATACGGCAGCAATTTCCCGGGGACACATAGGCCGGCAAATAGGTACACACCCCAGAGGACGTCTTTTACTGTTACCCAGGGGCGCGAACTGTCCGGCTGTTGATAGGGGAAAGGGCCCGGGATTTCATAACCGGAAACACCGACTTTCCTGTGCATAGGTACATCCTCCGGGTTGATGTCATCGATCGGATGCAAAATCCTAACCGGATATTGCTGATTGCGTCCTTTATATATGTCATATATACTAATTTCAAGAGGTATCTGGCCGGCGCCGACCGGCTTAACCGTGCCGGTCGTGTAAAAGGCCGCCCTGTTTTAATTCGGCCAAAGGAAATATTTATATGGAACATATCAATGATAAGTACCTGCTTCCCACTTCTATCCTTGACAGCGACAGTGAAGTGGTCATACGGTTTGCTGATGAGGCGGCAGGCGATTCGACCTCTCCTGTGGAAATGGCGGTAAAGCTCTATTATGCCGTCCGCGACAAGATCTGGTATGACCCATATTATCCATTTTATCTCCCGGAGCATTACAGGGCGAGCAATACAATCAGGAGCGGTCGCGGGTTCTGCATACCCAAGGCTGCGCTCCTCTGTGCGGCTGGCAGGGCTAAAGGGATACCGGCCAGGATAGGCTTTGCCAATGTAAAAAACCACCTTGCCACAAAACAGCTCCTTGAATACATGGGCACCGATATCTTTGCCTACCACGGATTTACAGAGTTCTATCTTGAAGGGAAATGGGTAAGGGCGACACCGGCATTTAACAAGGAACTGTGCCACAGGCATAATGTAACTCCCCTTGATTTTAACGGCCGTGAAGACTCCATCTTTCATGCCTACAACAATGAGAATAAACGCTTCATGGAATATATTGAATACCTGGGCATATACGACGACGTGCCGGTGGATGTCATACTGAACGGCTGGGAAAGGATCTACGGCAAGGCCCACATAAAGGCCAGGATAGAAGAGCTGGAAACGGGGAAGGGCAGGTCTTCACATAATTTCTATCAGGAAGACGTGATGAGAATTTAATCCGGGAGGGGGCAATAGGGGAGGGTCTTCCATCTCCTGTGAACCCATAGCCACTGGTCCGGATATCTCTTTACCTGCGCCTCGATAATCCTTGTAAACAGCGCGGTGTTTTCTTCTATGTCAACGGTCCTGTCTCCCGTCCTTATAAGCCTGACCTCTTCCTCCAGGATGATGTGATAGAGGCCGTCTTCTTTTCTCACTGAAAAGCCAGGTATGACGGGGGCGTCCATTTTCAGGGCCATGAGGGCAAGGGCCTTGTTTGTGCAGGCAGGCCTGCCCAGGAAATCCACGAATACGCCCTGGTCCCATTTTGTATTGAGGTCCAGAAGGATGCCGACGATCCTGTTCTGATTGATTGCCGATATCATCTTCTTAAGCCCCTTTTTTTTAGGTATGACCTCCATCCCGAACCGTGTCCGGATCGTATATATCAGGCGTTCTATGGATGGGGAGTGCTGGGGGCTGGCAATGGCGGATAATCTGCCGTAACGGATGCTTACCGCGGCGGTTATCATCTCCCAGTTGCCGAGGTGTGCAGACAGCAGAAAGACGCCCTTTCCCCTGGCGAGTGCATTGGTAAGGTTCTCTGCGCCTTCGAAGACAACATATTCATCGAGATTATTATTATCGATTCTAAAGATATGAGACAGCTCAAAAAGGGTCTGGCCGAAATGTTTATAGACGTCCCTGTTTAATCTGGCCGCCTCTGCGCCTGTCAGTGATGCTCCCAGGGTATTTTTTATGTTATCACGGGATACCTTTAACCTGGCAACGGGAATGAAAGATATGAAGGCGCCGAGGGCCTTCCCCATAAATCTGCCGGCACTGAGGGGAATGTATGACATTAGTTGAAATATTGTACGGATGATCCAGTAGCCCATCGGATGCCCACATTAAAAAAGCGGATTGCCCCTTGTTAAGAATTTAGACTTTATTTATCACAATCCCTTGCATATTCAATATTATATGTTAAGAAAAGAACAGGTGCGGGAATCATTAATCCGTTTTATGATATATGTCAATTCAATTGACAATAACTGGTGTTCATCCGGAAGCTATTCATGGAATTTACAGCTGATTTCACAAGAAAATTCAATAACCCTTTTTCAGCCTTAAGGCACAGAAATTTCCGTTATTACTGGGGCAGCATGTGCATTTCGCTGATCGGGACATGGATGCAGAATATTGCACTCCCCTGGCTGGCGTATTCAATGACCGGATCGCCTTTCCTGTTGAGCCTGGTAGGGGCACTTCAGTTCACTCCCATGCTCCTGTTTTCGCTATTTGCAGGCGTTGTTATAGACCGTTTTCCCAAAAAAAACATACTGTACTTCACGCAATCGGCCGCGCTTCTGATTACGCTCGCCCTTGCTATACTGGTCTGGAGCGGGCATATCAGGTACTGGCATATACTGATCCTGGCGACAATGCTGGGTATGGTCAACACCCTGGATATGCCGACGCGGCAAACCTTTATGATTGAACTTGTGGGCAGGGAGGACCTTATGAATGCCATTGCCCTGAATTCCTCTGTCTTCAATATGGCCAGGGTAATAGGACCGGCGCTGGCCGGCATAATTATGGCGACAATGGGGATTGCCTTCTGTTTTTATATCAATTCGGTCAGCTTTGCCGCTGTCATCATAGGGCTATTTTTTGTCCATCCGTTGATAGCCCATGAAAGGAAGGACAGGAAAGGGAAGATACTGCCGGATATCAGGGACGGTTTGAAATACATTTTTAATGATGAACTTCTATTAAACACAATACTGATGGTAGCGATTGTCGGGATTTTCGCCATGAATTTCAATGTCCTTGTGCCCGTCTTTGCAAAGGAGATACTGGGGCAGCAGGAGGCCGGCTTCGGTTTTCTCATGTCCCTGGTCGGAGCCGGGTCCTTTGCCGGGGCAATGCTCATCGCCACAATGAGCAAATTCGGGCCACAGAAATTTGTGCTCAATATAGTCCCCCTTTTCATTGCGGCGCTGCTTATCCTGACCGGCTTTACAAATGTATACATGCTTACCGGACTTTGCCTTGCCGCCTCCGGGCTATGTTTTGTCGCTTTTATTGCCAGCTCCAACTCCTCCCTGCAGCTCAATTCTACGGACGAATACCGGGGCCGCGTCATCAGCGTCTACATGCTGGTCTTCGGAGGTTCAGTGCCCATAGGCAATCTTTATTCCGGAATAATCAGCGATCGATTCGGCCCCAGGGCAGGATTCATTGCATGCGGCGGCATTATTTTCATCCTGATGGGGATGAGGCATCTCTTCAGAAAGAAATCCGGCAGGGAACCTGTTTCCTGACCCGGCACATGGTAACCACATAGTCTCCGATTTCATAATCCCTAAAAAAATCCCCTGCCTTTTTGACACCTCATTTCCATAGGTGATATAATATTGAACATATAGAGGAGAGATCCTGTTAACACTAAAAAAAGGAGGAGACTATGTTGCCGATTACAAAAATACTGTGTCCTACGGATTTCAGCGAGCCTTCCTACAAGGCCCTTGAAACCGCCAATGAGCTGGCAAGGCATTTTAATGCTGAGATTATCCTGATCCATATTTTATCTCCGGTGTTTATATATCCGGCCAGCGCACTTACACCGGGCATGACAAAGACATCAGAGATAAGTGATGTGGAAAGGGATGAAATGGCCTATAAATCGCTTTCCATGACGCTGAAGGAGAAGGTCTCTGATTCGATCAAATCACGAAGCATTATGGCTAAGGGAAATCCGGCCGAGGAGATTGCGCGATGCGCGAAGGAAGAAAAGGTTGATGCTATAATTATTGGCACCCATGGATTTACAGGATGGCGCCACCTGATACTCGGGTCAGTAGCGGAAAAGGTTGTCCGCCTGGCCTCCTGCCCTGTCATCACAATCCCGGCGCACAGGACAGCGGTTGCCATGTAGATATTGTTTTGGTCAGGGCTGCCCTCCGCGCGGGCAGCCTGCCATCTATTCATCCATGTAGGTTCAGCCGCATGGGATGACAGGCATATTTACGGGGTTGACCTGGATGCCAGCGCCATCATAACTCTCCGGGACAACCGGAATCTGCCGGTTTCCTGCCTTTAGTCAGTATAGGCGGAACTCCTTTTTAATTATGAAAACGGATATACCCCGCCGGTACGTTTCTAATTGTTACCAGAATTCATGCCGATGCCGACATGCTGTCACTGCAGAGGCTTAATCAATAGTTCCGGCATTAAATGCCGGGCTGAATCCCGGGCACAGCCTGGATTCAGCCCGGCACTTATATTTGTGGACGATATATGATAAAAGCATTATAACTATGCCGGTATTCTTAAGGATTATCTACTTTAGCGATATGAAGGCTAATGAAATTTCAGGGAAAATGTTCATTCATAAAAGGAGGGAATGATGAGTCTAATTCGATCGCTTATGGGAAGAAGGCAGTTTCTGGTCGCCGCAGGTGTGACATCCGCATCGGCGCTGGCCTTTAATAAACTCCATGAGACCGCTGATCCCCTGCTTCATGCAAGCGCCGCCATGGCAGCCGAAAGACCTGCAAATGCCGATGTTAAAGGCGCCTATTCTGACAGGTACAGTCATCTTTTGTCGCCTATCAGGATAGGAAATGTAGTGCTGAAGAACAGGATGATGCAGGCCGTCAGCTTCCCGCGTTATATGATGGGGCCGGAGACATTTCCCTCGGAGCAGGTTATAAATCATTATGCAAACATTGCTAAAAACGGCTGTTCTATCTGTATGCTGATGCCGATAAGCAGCGGCAATCGTACTCAGAGTGGAGCAGGTGGCGCCCCCGGCGGCATGCCTGTTTTACCCGCGGGGCAGAGTGGGAAAAAGATTGTAACCGAAGGTGATCACATGCCTGTCTGGGATGCGGAATCTGTAACCGTACAGCACTATCTCGCTCAGATGACCGATGCCATCCATTATTACGGGTCCCTTGCGGCTATTGGAGGCCAGGCCGGAGGCGAGGGAGGATACAGCATCAGTACCGTGGCCCTGGTGCCTTCCGGGCCGATGGGAAAGGAGGATATGGGCCCGGGAAAGGAAATCCCGGTCGAGATGATACAGAAGATGTGCGAGGACGCTGCAGCCCATGCAAAGTCCGTGCAGTCCCTGGGTTTTGACATGGTGCATTTTCACATGGCCTATCAAAACAGCATCCTGGCGCACTCCCTGTCGCCCTTGCTGAACAAAAGAACGGACAAATACGGCGGCAGCATTGAAAACCGTGCACGTTTAACCCTTGAGGTGGCCCGGGCCATTAAAAAGGCCTGCGGTCAGGATTTTCTGGTTGGGGCGAATATCAGCGGGGAGGAGAATCTGAGCGGCGGCTACACTGCCCTGGATGCTGCTGAATTTGCGAAGATATGGGAGGGAGCTATCGACATCCTCGTGATCCGGGGAAAGGACAGGAATGCCTCGCACCCGAACGGCTACAATTTAAAGAAGGAGGACAACCTGACACTCCGCTACAGCGAGACCATAAAGAAAGGCGGCACGAAGATTGCCATAGCGCCTAACGGGGGGTTCCAGGGTCTGGATAAGAATGAAGAATACATCGCGACCGGAAAGGCAGATATGATCTCCATGGCCAGGGCCTGGATTGCCGATCCGGAATACGGCAAAAAGGCCTACGAGGGCAGGGGCGAGGATGTGGCGCCCTGCGTCATGTGCGGCGAGTGCCATGGCGCCAATGAAGGGCCATGGCTAAGCTACTGCTCTGTAAATCCCAGGTTCGGCATTTCGCACAAGCTTGACCGGATGATTGACGCCCCTGTCGTATCAAGAAAGGTTGCAGTAATCGGCGGCGGCCCGGCCGGCATGAAGGCGGCTGTCACGGCCGCGGAAAGAGGGCATAAGGTGACGCTGTATGAAAAGAATGACTTCCTTGGGGGGCAGCTCAAGTTCACGGACTATGTATCATTCAAATGGCCCTACAGGGACTACAAGGATTATCTTATTCGCCAGCTGCATAAAACCGGAGTAGAGGTCCATCTGAGCACGAAAGTCACTCCGGAGATGATCAAGTCAAAGAGGTATGATGCGGTACTGGTTGCACTGGGCGCAGAATCCATCATCCCGGATATCCCGGGCGCAAAGGGAGGCAATGTACGGGCTGCCATATTTGTATACGGAAATGAAAATGCCCTGGGAAAGAACGTCGTGGTTATAGGGGGGGATCTGATCGGGGCTGAGACAGGGATGCATCTGGCTGAAAAGGGCCACAGGGTTACGGTTTTGGCAAGGGATAAAAGTCTGGCCCCGGATGTCTCCCAGTATGTCAGCTGGGATTTTATAAGGGCATATGAGGCGCTGGAGGCTCAGGGAAACTTCAGCTACGTCACGGAGGCTCAAGCCACGGGCATCTCGGATGGGAAAGTAACCTACAGGGATGCAAAAGACGCCGAGAAGACCATCCAGGCAGACAGCGTCGTGATCTATGCAGGCCGTAGACCAAGGATGGAGGAGGCGATGAAATTTTCCGGATCCGCCAGGCGGTTCTTTATCATCGGCGACTGCAGTGCCCATGGCGATGTAAGGACATATTTCGAGGCAAATTTATACACGAGCGTACGGAGCGGCTTTGCCGCGGCATCAGAGATATGAGGAAAAAAGGCGCAGGAGGTAGGGCGCAAGGCTCAAGGAAAAGCCCAATACAAATAAAAAAGGCGCAAAGCCCAGCCCTTCGACTTTACTCAGGGCCATGAGTCCTTCGACGGTGCTCAGGACTATGAGCTTGCCGAATAGCCAGTCGAATGGGTCCCAAGGTGCAGGAAGTGAGATTCTTAAAAACAATTACAAAGATATGGAGGATAGCATGAGTTTAATCAAATCGCTTATGGGAAGAAGGCAGTTTCTTTTAGCCGCAGGCACGGCGTCAGCTTCTGCGCTGACCTTGAAAAACCTCGCCGGGGTCGTTGACCCTGTTTTCCAAACGAGTACAGTAATGGCATCCGAAAAGCCGGGTGCTGCCGGCATTAAAGCAGTAACCAACAAGTACCCTCATCTTTTATCACCTCTAAAAGTAAGAAACAAGGTACTGAAGAACAGAATATTTCATACCCCTTCTCCTCCGCACTCTCTGCAAGGCCCGGAAAATTACCCTGGCGAAGCCTATAGAGCTCATTATTCGGAGATGGCAAAAAATGCTGCTATTGTCACGCTGGTAGAGGAATATGGGACATGGCCAAAAACCTATAATTCAAACTCAATGAAATCGGGCCCGTCACACTATTCAGATTCTATGTGGGAAGACATCCCCCCGGTCCGAAATTATGTAGACCAGCTTGTTGAAGATATTCATTGCGAGGGAGCCCTGGTTTGCTGCGGACGGATCGGGGGTGGTATGCGAGGGGCAGGAAGTCAAGGCGGTCCGGGTGCTCAAGGTGCCCAAGGCAGTCCGGGTGGTCAAGGCGGGCCGGGTGGTCAAAGCGGAGCAGGAAGTTCGGTCAAGATTGAGGACATCGTAACACTGGCAAAGCAATATGAAGACAAAGGTTATGACGCGGTAGAGGTGGGAGAACGCAGCTGGACGGGTATTGAATCGGTGCGTGCCGACATTGAGATGATTGAGGCAGTCCGGAAGGCAACCAACCTTATAATAGTGGCAGTTATATTGCCGTATACTCCCGGGCTCAGCAGGGCGGAGCCTTATACCCCCGGGCTAAGTATGGGGCAGGCAGCATCAGGCCCTGAATTAGAGGAAGTCGTTGCAATGATAAAAATGGTTGATGGCCTTGCTGACATCATCAGGATGAAGGATGCCGGTCACGCCACTAACCATCCTAACAGCTTTACCATGGAGAAAGGCAAACCATGGATGCTCAAATTCGCCCAGGCCATAAAGACAAGCGGTGCGAAGATCATCACCGCCCCCAGCGGAGGGTTCCATGAGCCGGAACTGAATGATGAGTTTATCGCGAGCGGCAAAACGGATATGGTCGCCATGGCGACACCCCTTTTCGCCGACCCGGAATATGTTAAAAAGTTATATGAGGGCAGGGGCGAGGATATAGTGCCCTGCGTCAGGTGTCACGACTGTCATGGGATCAGCAGGACGGAAGGGCCATGGTTCGACTCGTGTTCCGTAAACCCGAAGTTTGGATTATCGGCAACAAAAAAGGTGTCGATCCGTCCTCCCTTTTCTTCAAAGAAGGTTGCCGTGATAGGAGGGGGCCCGGCCGGAATGAAGGCGGCCATAACAGCCGCTGAAAGGGGACACAGGGTGACCCTGTATGAGAAGAGCGATGCCCTGGGCGGGCTGCTCAAGCATACGGACTATACCCAATGGAAATGGAGTTACAAAGACTTCAAGGATTACCTTGTCCGGCAGACATATAAGGCAGGGGTAGAGGTTCATTTGAACACTGATGTCACCCCGGAAATGATTAAGGCAAAGGGTTATGACACGATTCTTGCCGCCTTAGGTGCGGAGCCCGTCATTTCGAGGATCCCAGGCGCGGACGGTAAAAATGTATATAACATCTTCAGTGTTTACCCCAACAAGAAGTCCCTTGGAAAAAATGTGGTGCTCATCGGCGCCGGGGTCTTCGGCACAGAGACCGGAATATGTCTGGCCAAGGACGGATATAAAGTAACGGTACTGGCAAGCGGAAAAGAAATGATTGAAGCAAAATTTGTAGGGCCACACAATAAGACGAACCAGATAGATATATATCAAAGCCATCCTAACTTCAGTTATGTGCTGGAGACAATAGCCACACGCATTTCGGAAGGGAAGGTATTCTATAAGGATGCCACAGGCAGTGAGAAGTCGGCTCAGGCCGACAGCGTAGTGATCTATGGCGGGCTAAGGCCAAAGATGGATGAAGCCATGAAGTTCTCGGGCTCGGCAGGGCAGTTTCTTCTTCTGGGTGACTGCACCGGCCAGGCCGGCACTGTTCAGAAGACCATACGCAGCGCATTCTTTACTGCGTCGCAGGTGTGATAAAAAAAGGCGCAGGGCACAGGGCGCAAGGTAAGGGCAAAAAACATAAAGAGAGAAAGGTGCAGGGCGTAAGGCACAAGGTATAAGGTAGAGGCTTGTTCACCCTTGTACCTGCCTTGGAAGACAGGAGCTGGGAAGCTGGAAGGCTGCGAGGCTGAGATAAAAGCAGGGTGGGGGAGGTAATGGAGGTTTTCTCCGTTATCTCTCCTCCGTCGTCTGTCTTATGGAAACCGTCCTCTTATCTTCTTGCCTTCTCAGCTTCTTATCTTCTGCCGGTCTCTGACCTCCGATCTCTGACCTCTGTTTTTTCCCCTTGACATCTTCTATGTATCGTCCGATTATGCCCCTATTCATGTCTTATTTCTAACCAAACGTTATTAATCTGGGGGACCTAAGATTCTTCAGTTAAATATAATTGCTTGATTCACCCGATATTTTAAATCTTTTCCTTATATCCATCCAAAACTGGTTGAGAAACAGGAATACGGTTGAATTTTTGGGCATATGGGAGCACCTCAATAATCCTGATTTTAAACCCATCGAATTCGATGGGTTTAGAAAACAGGGTGAGGTCGCCTCCTGGATGACGCGAGAGTGAAGAGGTTAGAAACAAGGAAATAAAAAGGCAACTGGAGGGAATGGGATAAGAAGGGTAAGGGAAGTTTTCATAAAGATGGATGTCTCGATCCGGATTTTTGGATTGATATTTCGATGTGTCCCCTATCTTTTACCCTGCATCAAACCTCTTCAGAATATGAACCGGGACAGGCGACATCGGCATTGAACAGAAACCTCCTATAAACCCAAATAGGATGTTGAACAACTTAATAATGATCGCAATATCAAATAGATCAGTCAATATAAATTTATTTTGAGTTTAATAATCTTGAAATATTTATATCTTAGAAGGAAAACTATTCAATAACTTGTTCTCGGCGACTGCGTCGCCGAGAATCGCGGCGCTGACTTCGTCCTGTGCCATGTCCCGGCGCCTTGCGCCAGAACAAGGCACAGGACCGGACAGCGGAATCCGCACAATCAAGCTGCGCTTGCTTGCACGGCTCCCGCCGCCGGTCAGCGCCGCGATTATGTAACATCGGAGAATAATCATGAAGTGGTTTCATATTTCTAACTCAGACAAAATTAATAAAATCGCAAGAACAAATGACAATCATAATGATGAATGCATTATACCTTCGGTGCCGGAATGGATTTTTAAATTAAAGGAAGACGACCCTTATCGAGAGCCTGACCACCCGCCAAGAATATGTGTTGCTCCGTCCGTATGGCAATGTGTTTCTGGGTTAGGAAAAGCGTACGGTGATGGAATTCCAAAAGGCAAAATGTATGCCTATGAAATATCAATTGCTGAAATTGCAGATAGAACCTTCGAAAGTCTAGAAACAAAAATAACCGATGAACATTGGATTGTTGACGAATTAATCGATGATAATGCCGCAATAAAAATTGTCGGCTCTATAGAAATTGAGCGAACTTTTATCGAAATGAAAAAATTCACAACTGATAACACATTGAACCAATTAAAAGAATTAGATGAATGGGAGTCAATTTGGGAAAGGGGAGATGACGTTAACGGTATTAGTGAGTTAAATCTTATGATTGACCATTTGAAAACATTACTTACATGGTGAAATGTTACATAACAATGGCTTTCACCGGAAAGCCTGATGAGACGCCGGCTTCCAGTGAAGCCAAACATTCGGCAATAAAAAATGAAAACCACTTCTTTAAGTGAGGCCATTTATGAGTAAGAGAATTAAAGATTCGCTTGATGTTCTTCGATTAATACGTGATTCGTATCATAAAGATAAGACAGTACGTATCTCGACGCTGCGAACTAGGGCAATAAATACTGTCTCTAAAAGGGGCGTTGATGCAAAAACAGTCTTCGCCCATCTGGTGGGTAAAAATGTCTCCTCAAAAATATCAGCTCATAAATTTGATGAGTTGCTTAGAGTATGGTTGGAAAATAACTCAATGAATCTAAAAGATTCGTATTTACTTGATGCTGATAATCAAGACAAAAGGGTTATCAATGAATTCTTTGGGAATCCCCATGTCTTGGACACTCCAAAAGCAACAGATCTTAATGATCCACCAGAATCAACTCGAGTTGAGACAACAATATATAGGATTCTTCGAGATACCGCACTTTCAAGGGAAGTCAAAATAAGACAAAATTATCAGTGCCAACTATGTTCAGCGACTATACAATTAGGCGATGGGAGCTATTACGCGGAGGGGCATCATGTGAAGCCCCTCGGAAGACCATATAATGGGCCAGATACAATAGATAATATAATCTGTGTTTGCCCAACGTGTCATGTACTTTTAGATTACAAAGCCATAGAGCTTGATAAATCAAAATTACCCAATGTTTCACCTGAGTATATAGATTTTCACAACCATGAAATCTATGGTAGATATTGAGAATCGCAGAACCATTTGCTTCAGGTGACAGCGTAAAAATCACGCTGCCCCTGAGCAACACGTTGGTGCTCATGCGGGCCACGAAAGATAGGCAGAAATCAACCTTGTCCATGCGGTAGCAGGAAAAAGTATAAACGTTGCTGTATTGATGAAAATATAAAATAGACGAATCTAATAAAATGTCTTTAGACCAAATATTCAGTTTTTTGAAGGCCGGAATTGCACATGAGGCTCCAGACCAATCCCAACCGCACAAAAAATGTCGGATCAAGGAGATTGGTATTATTAACGATGATACAGTGATTTGTGAATTCTATCCTTACGCAACTAAATCAATGGAAATAAAGATTGAAATAGGATTCATAATGTCAATAATTGCTTCATTCTGGAAAGAAAATCCTAACGTACCTCAGAATATCCGTAACTTAGCACTCAGAGCATTTTCAGACCAAAATGAAGAATTGATGTATGCAATTTCCTCACGTGATACTGCTGAACTGATGTGTGAAGGCAAATCTATCGAATGGCTTAGAAATACTATTTTCCAAGATAATTCTGCGGATCATCGATTAGCCATAGCTAAACGGCAAATATCCGAGATAGAAAATGCTATAAGAGAAATAGTTTGCAGTGTTTTGGAAAGATTTCATGGCCCTCTGTGGTGGGTTAATTGTGTTGATACCAAGACCAGGGGAGACGCAAGGTCATCATACATAAAGCAAACTGGGGCAACATCCTCAGACGGTAGTGTTCTTATTTCATATACTTATCTTCTTAATTTAAAAAAAATAATAACTGACAATTGGTCTGAATTCTCATTTATTTTCCCAGACAGAACATTGTTCGAAAATTGCATTAATGATCTAAACGTAATCCGCAGGCAAGAGGCTCATAATCGTCCGATAACTCATGCTCATCTTGCTAATCTCCATCAGATATACAATGATATCTTGAGAAAAATTAGTCAGCATTATCCTGATGTGGTTTCAAGCTATCTTTTAGAAAATTGGCGATCGAGAATTTCTGCCATTCTTGGAGAATATTCAGAAAAGCAGAGGTCGCGTTCTATTGGAAGAGAATTTGGATTGAAACATAACATGGACACCGTTATAGAAACTATTAGTGATCTATCCGATGTTGAAACACGTTTATCATCAGTGCCAGTTCCACCCAATAATATTGATATGTATAATGAGTTGATTGATCTTATTCATAGCTTGAAATCATCCTTTGAAGAAATGATTGATTGTACAAAGGTGGGTGATTTTAGTGGAGTAGAGAGAGCTGGACAAAAGAATAATGTCGTTAGTGAAAGGATCAAATTGTTTACAGAAAAGATTTATCTAACATATTGATGACGGCGATTAAATTAATCGCCAACAATCACTTCCAGCCGACGCTCTTAATTCGCGCGGCTGAAGCATACGTTCGCGCCGCTGCGCGGCGCGAATGCGCGAGTTGACTGCGTCGAACGACCGGTTCGCGCCGCTTCGCTCTGCGAACCAATCGTTCGACCGGACAAATTTGCCCGGCTAATCGGTCGCTTCGCGCCCATTATCCGCGCAAATTCGCCGGTCAACTCGCGCATTATGAATGGAAAAGATGAAAACTGAAACCGATAACGACCCCAGAATGCCGAATTGGGCCTTGCCAGCGTTTTCCTGGCCTGTATCGTTCTACTTCCTCGCTGGCTTTGCCGTAGACATTGGCTTTCCGCCGAAGCCTGAGATAAAGACTGGCCATATTTTTTTCTTGCTTGCGTGGCTATTTTTCCTATTCCTACCGTTTTTTAAACGCATCAAGTTAGGCAAGTTCCTTGAACTGGAGCGTGAAGTAGAAAAGGCCAAGGTGGAGTTGAAGGAGTTCAAAGACGAAGTACGAACAAACCTGTCCCTGATATCTACAAACGTCAATACCATAGGAAATCTATCAAATCAAATAACTGTTAACCTGCCAGGGTTGGCCGATATCGAGGAGATAAAGAAACGGTTAGACGAGAAGACCCCAAAACAAACAAAGGAAGAAGTTCAAGAAATACGAGACGAACTGGCGCTAGAAGGTGAAGATACAGTAATGGCGCTCGCGAGAACGCGCATTCGGATGGAACACCTACTGCGAAAAATTGTTGGCAAAAGAACCACAGTTTCATCATTCAACGACAGGCCAATTCGCTATGCCACCTTGCCCCAAATGTTCAGACTTTTTCTGCGAGAACATGAGGAATATACCCATTTAGAACAACCTTTTTCATACGTAATTCAAGTGTGCAATGCGGCAATTCATGCACAACGGGTTCCTCAGTCGCAGGCCGAAGAAGCTCTTGATATCGGTGCCAGGATTATTGCTGTTTTGTCCGAGATGGCAGGAAAAGAAGAGAAAGATTCATAACTATCGGGTGCAGCTAACTCGGCCATAAAGCGGCCTCGTAGCTGACCCATTTGTTAGGACATGTGTTCAATTATGAGACTTGTCAGTCTATTATCAATAATATTTGTTTCAATCATCACAATACCTTGTTATGCATGGGTAACTGGGAAAGTTGTAGATAATGAAACCAGCCAACCTATTGAAGGTGCAGTCGTTTACGTGGAATGGAACGTCACTAAAGGACTTCCGGGCTTGACATATACTGATAAATATAAAACTAAAGAGACACTTACCGATGAAAATGGTAAGTTCAGTATCTCAGGTATTGTTAACCCATTTCCGTATATATCGAATATTACAATTTACAAGAAGGGATTTATAGCTTGGAATAATCATTTTATATTCGAAACATGGGAAAACCGAGAAGACTGGAAAAATGGTTCTGAGGTGAGGTTAGTAAAATTTACGCCAGACTATTTACATTATGGCCATAGATATAATTATTATTCGCATGTAGATTTTATTGAGATGGTAATACCAGATTCTGAACCTAATTCAATGATCAGAAAAGCAATTGAATGGGAGGAAAATAACAGCTTAAAAGAATCTAAATCAATGATAGCAATAAATATTACCGGCAAAGTTATTGATGCCCAAACAGGAGAACCAATCCCTAATGCTTTATGCGTAGTGGCAGGATATGGAACAGGATATAGTATGTCAGGTTCATATTCCGAGTTCTTTAGCGATGTAAACGGAAATATTACAATATCTGGAACGTTCCCAATGATTATTAGACCCCCATATTTACTTGTTTACAAAAGGGGATATATTGCTTGGGAAAGCTATTCTATCTTCCCCAATTACCATAGTGAACGTAGACAAGATTTTAAATGGCAAGAAGGATACATTTTTAAACTTGAAAAGTGGAATCAGAGTTACTCGCATAGGGAGCATCATTATTTTATGGAGTCTCATTTCCCGACATATCTTAATAGTGAACTGAATAAAGCTCTTGAGTGGGAGATGGAGAATTGAAATGCCAAACATCGGTTTGCATAGGAGCGCTGAAAAACCTTTGCGCCCTGTGAAACCGAGCGTTGGCCACAATGGAGAAATAATGCACACTCTTTTACCATCACGACTGCTCGGAAATCAGGTTGTCGGGAATGTAGGTCTTTTCTATGTATGCTACCGCCTTTCCCGTCATGCTTGGAACGTCATGCCAACTGCACGCAACGCCCGAGGCATCGACATCGTGGCATACAATAAGGACGGTTCCCGTGTCGTGACTATTCAAGTCAAGGCCTTGTCAAAGCGAAACCCAGTGCCTTTGGGATCTCATTTGGAATATCTCTTTGCCGATTTCGTAGTTGTATGTGCAAACGTAGGAACTCCTGAACCTGAATGCTATGTAATGACACCAGATGAAATCAAGCAACTTGCCCATCGTAGTTTGAAGAACGGAAAGGTGAGTTTTTGGCTCCAGCGGCCTGCTTATGAGACGGATGAATTTCGCGACAAATGGGAGAGAATTGGGAGTGGAATTCACCAAGCCAACTGCTTTAGAGAAAAGCTTATAGCTATGGCGAAGATCAAAGGTGAGGCGGTTCCAGAAGAGTCGATATTAGAGAAAGCTGACTTGTTAGAAAATTGGTCAAGAGACGAAGTATTAAAATTTGTTGCTAAGGATGCGGCTCATAAATAACACTAATAATAAAAGCGGTCAACAAATGCAATCCAGCCGATCGCTACGCTCCGGCTGATTTTTTCGTTAGCTCAGGAGAAAAATGACACCGTCTGAGAGAATCAAAATCATTCGGTCCATTTCTTCCGCCCTTGTCGACAAGGAGTGGGCACTAATCGATCTCACACTAAAGCAGTTTGGCCTGCCTTGGACAAATCAGTGGCAAAGCGGAGATAAGGCCGCCTATGTTATCGATATGATAAGCGACGGCGATGATCATAAATTGCTTGATCTCGGCAAACATCTAGGAGTAGAAAGCGAACTTGCGCAGGTCTCGGCTCCGTCATTTTGGCAACCTCAAGAACCATGCATTTTCATAAGCCATATCTCTGTATTCAAGACGGAGGCAACGACTTACCAGGGTTGTCTATCAGCCTTCGGCATCAACAGCTTCGTCGCTCACCAGGACATAGAGCCTACAAAGGATTGGCAAAACGAAATAGAAGTCGCCTTGGTAACCATGGATGCGTTATTGGCCTTGCTAAGCCCTGGGTTCAGCGAAAGCAAGTGGACTGACCAAGAAGTTGGGGTGGCTGTTGGTCGCCGTGTCCCAGTTATCCCAGTCCGAATTGGTCTTGACCCTTACGGTTTCATAGGCAAATACCAGGCGGTTCAGGGCTTATCGAGGAAAGTATCTGACGTCTGTGACGAAACACTCACTCTCCTTCTGAAAAAGCCTGTGATCGAGGCAAAAATTACAGAAGTATTGGTTAGGAAACTTGCTGGTTCGGTATCTTGGGCTGAGGCAAAGAAGAACATGGATTACCTGGAACGGTGCCAACACCTAAGGCCCGAAATGGTTCAGGCAATACAAAAAGCGGTTGATGAAAATGATCAAGTGAAAGATGCGTGGGGAGTACCTGATAGGATCAAGAATCTCATTAAAAGAATAGGGAGCTAACGATGGCGTGCACCCGATCGCCGAAAAGGTCGGCGTAACAGTTTAGTCCTTATGGATATTGATGATAGCACAGGTCAGCTTGAATTTCTATACAAAGCTGCCTGGGCGGTTGGTGTGTCGGAAGTAAAAAGGGTTTGAAAGAAATTGATTGGTGAGACACC
>Ga0209287_10000100_pt1 | contig 54895 bp, 74 predicted proteins | sample PPLLak3cmMay2015_2_FD_187255 | JGI IMG/M metagenome (GOLD analysis project Ga0209287, IMG submission 187255) | Freshwater sediment microbial communities from Prairie Pothole Lake near Jamestown, North Dakota, USA - PPLs Lake P8 Core (1) Depth... | ecosystem: Environmental > Aquatic > Freshwater... | reverse complement strand
CAACAACCCATTATTGACATCGTTATCATTACCGATGCACAAAGAGGGTTACATCGACTGTTTCAACAACCCATTATTGACATCGTTTTCAGCACCGATGCACAAAGAGGGTTACATCAACTGTTCCAACAACCCATTATTGACATCGTTATCATTACCGATGCACAAAGAGGGTTACATCAACTGTTCCAACAACCCATTATTGACATCGTTTTCAGCACCGATGCACAAAGAGGGTTACATCAACTGTTCCAACAACCCATTATTGACATCGTTATCAGCACCGATGCACAAAGAGGGTTGCATCAACTGTTCCAACAAACCATTATTGACATCGTTATCATTACCGATGCACAAAGAGGGCGACATCGACTGTTCCAACAATCCATTATTGACATCGTTATCATTACCGATGCACAAAGAGGGCGACATCGACTGTTCCAACAATCCATTATTGACATCGTTATCAGCACCGATGCACAAAGAGGGTTGCATCGACTGTTCCAACAACCCATTATTGACATCGTTATCATTACCGATGCACAAAGAGGGTTGCATCGACTGTTTCAACAACCCATTATTGACATCGTTATCATTACCGATGCACAAAGAGGGCGACATCGACTGTTCCAACAATCCATTATTGACATCGTTATCAGCACCGATGCACAAAGAGGGCGACATCGACTGTTTCAACAACCCATTATTGACATCGTTATCATTACCGATGCACAAAGAGGGTTACATCAACTGTTCCAACAACCCATTATTGACATCGTTATCATTACCGATGCACAAAGAGGGTTACATCGACTGTTTCAACAACCCATTATTGACATCGTTTTCAGCACCGATGCACAAAGAGGGTTACATCAACTGTTCCAACAACCCATTATTGACATCTTGGATTGAGGGACATTATCAAAAAACAAGCTATGACATCTATTTCTCTGGTGTATTATCAGACGGAAGAGTTATGTTCGATTACATACCTTGCAGCGTGAAGAGTAAGAGAGAGAAAAACGGTATTACAATATACAGAACTGATAATGAAAAACTGAAATATGTTGTATTCGATGGCGAATATTATTCACATGGTAACACTCTCAAAGAGGCAAAAGACGACTTGATATATAAAAATTCAAACCGAGATACTACTCCATACGAATACTGGAGACAAGAGACAGGAAAAATCAAAACCTCTGAACTAATACAGGGTTATAGAGCAATTACTGGGGCGTGTCAGACAGGCACTAAGTATTTTATTAGCTCTTTGTCAAAAAAAAAGAAAGCATATACTATTAAAGAGTTGATTATATTAACAAAAAATCAATATGGCAATGAATTATTTGTGAAATTTCTAAAAAACTAATTACGGTTATGCTGTTAGCGTGTTAGCCGAAATAGTTTTAATTATTGAAATTTATAACTAAGGGGTTGTTATGTTATGGATTATTATAATTGTAGTTGGTGTTATGCTTGGCATAATAAGGTATTATTTTACCGGACATAGTGAATTTAAACTTATATGTATTTCAATAGCTATTTGTTTGGTTGTTGTAGTATTTGTGTTTACTATGGCTTTTTTATTTTAAAAAGCAGAGCTTGAAAGGAGTAAATATGAAAAAAATTTATTACTGCGAAGATGAAAGAGAATTTTACACTATGTCTATTATTAAAAACAACATTGTTATCGATTGGATTAAAAATGATAATTTTGGTGAGCAGTTGGACCAAAATGTAAAATGGGTTGACAGTTTGCCTTTCAAAATAAATTTGAATAGGAATAGTAAGCACTGTATAAAACATGTTGAAGATGATGAAATATTATTATATCCATTTCAAGCAGGTGAGCCATTTTACCTAAGACTTGCTACAATTGATGATATAAAAAGAGAAATAGAAGATTGCAAAAAATGGTCTGTATCTTCGCAGTATTATGAAAAAATATTGTCACACATCACACAACAGCCGTTATCTAACATTGAAACTATAACAAGGAGTTAAAAATGAGTTTAAGTAAAAAATTTTATAAAGATTTGACTGTTATTCATAAAACATTATTTGACTTTAAGAAAAAATATAAATTAGAAGATGTAAGTTTATGTTTTGAAATAGAAAACGAAAATAATTATAATATTAAAATAAATGATAACATAAGACAGTTTTAAATAGGAGTTAAAGATGGATAAAGAAGAAAATATAAATGAAAATAAAAGGAAAATAAAAATATTAAAAAATTTAGGGTTTGAATTAACATATCCTGATTGGTATGATTTAATTATAGATGTTGATGTTGGTAAATATTCAAAAACAAAAATTGACTTATCAGGTGTTGACGAAAAATTATATCTTGAATATATAATAAAACAGGCATATAAAGAGGGGTATTATGATGGTAGAATTGACTTGCAAAGAGACATAAAAGAACTATTAAATAATTAAGGGGTTAAATATGTTTAATAAAGAATTTTGGACAGAGATAAAAGAAAAAAATCCACTTGCATTTGAAGAGTTTTTAGGGAAGAATAATTTCTTATATATTGAAAAAATGGAGTTTGGATTAGCAAAAAAATCAGAGTTTGAGCATAAAGACGGTACTATACTGGTACTTCCTGAAAAGGTTTGTTTTTGTGAACTTGTTTATTATTTTGATAGCTTGGGGATAATAATAGTAACAGACTATCAGACTGACGCTGTTGGATTGATACATTATTGTTTTAAAATTAATGATGTTTATTATTTACAATCTATTTTGGATAGACAATTGGCTGAACTTGAAGCAGTTAAAAGAGCATTTGATATAAGAGAAAAACAGTTAAAAGGCGGTGAATAATATGTTTAATAAAGAATTTTGGACAGAGATAAAAGAAAAAAATCCGCTTGCATTTGAAGAGTTTAAAAATAAAATTCAAATGAGATGTGTTTCAGAAGACTATCTTAGTTTGACATTTTGTTTATTTGAAAATTTATATTTTAATCTAAATCATAAAGAGGGATATGAGATTATTCCTATACCTGATATATTTATATTTGCATTACTACATCGTTATTTTGACGGGCTGGGTATAATAATAAATTTTAGTAAAACTGAAAATTGTTTTAATTTTACATGGATGTATCATATTAGAATAGAAATTGATTTTACGGATTTTTTTGAAAGCGATTATGAATTTAATTCCCGTGATGAAGCCGAACTTGCCGCCGTCAAAAAAGTATTTGAAATAAGAGAAAATCAGTTAAAAGGCGGTAAATAATGAGAATAGATAACATTTGTGTTTACGGAATGTTTCCGGCAATACTGGGTATAAGAAATTCTTATAAGAGCAAAGAAAAGTCTGACAGTATGTGTATTAGGTTATATGATAGAAGTTCAAGCGAGGGCTATATATCATATAATCATTGTGTTTTGGGCAAAGAGGACGAGAGGTTGATAAGAAAACTTCTTAAATCAAAAAACAACCCTCACTATGAAGCACAGGAAAGAAAGTTTTTGAGACAAATAGATGTAGGAATGGACATAACAGGAACAATAAAGTTTTGGGCTCAAATGGACACTTTCAAAGTAGGGACAGTAAGGAACTCTGAAAGTACTATGCACTCTATAACTAAAGGTGAAATTACTCAAAAGGACTTTGAGATAGAAGTCAATGACGGGCAGCTTTCATTTATAAATAGATGTATCAAAAAGCATAACACCTGTGAAGACGCTAAATTAAAAGAGAGCATTTTCAATATAATAGACGCCAATCTTCCTGCCGGTTATGTTTTGGAGTCATACTGGACAGGTAACTATGAAGTGTTACGAAATATTTATCATGGCAGAAAAAATCATAAGATGTATTGGTGGAAAGAGTTTTGTGATGTCATAAAGAAGTTGCCTTATGCAGATTTGTTGATAATTGGAGAAAAAGAATGAAAGTTAAAATAATTAGTTGTAGAGAGCCTAATCTTTGGTATTATAATTATATCAATGCTATCTTTGATGTCAAGAAACATAGCCAAGAACTATATATCATCATAAGCCCAGATAAAAGGTTTAATAATCTTATTATTTCAAGGTCTGATGTCGAGCTATCCTCGGAGCCAAAAGAAATAAAAGGATATTCAAAAATGATAGATAAAGTAAATACCGTTCATAGAGATATTAAAGCTCTGGGCGTTTCCGTGGATAGTGAAATTCTTCAGATCATAAATAAGATTAACTTAGAAAAGAAAAACAAATTAAAGGAATTGATATGAAAATAGAAAATAACGAATATTATAAAAAAGCCTTAGTAGAAGTTGAAGAGCTGATTGATGATAATCCTAAAAAGAATTCAAGGGATTATAAAAAAATGGGAATACTGTTAAAAGAAATATCTGATTATGAAAGTAAAAATTATAAGATAGGGGATGAATAATATGTCATATTATAACGAATGTCAAAGATTACAAGAAGAAATAAGTAACGATTTATTACAATCCTTGTCAATTGGTATTAAAGGGATAGAGAAATCATTGAACATATATTATTTATCTGATTATTTAGAACAAGAAAAAATTGAAGAGCTTAACGAAATGAAAGAGAGATTAGAATGTATATTAAATAAATATTTTGGTAATAAGAGATAGTTATAATGAAAAATTGTTATTATTTCGTTATGATTATAATTATATGTCGAGAATATCTAATTATTTCGACTTAAAAAAGTAACCTTAAAGTTACAAAAAAGGGGATAAAATGCAAATAGAATTTAAAGAAAAAGATTTACTGCCTAAAATATCTTTATACAACCAATTCATTATTGATTACAGGGAGGCGGCGGAATATGTCAATAAAAACAGGCTTTAAGATACCAAAAAGTTTTTATATCTTTAATCATAAAATCAATGTAGAGATATGCGATAAAATACTTGACGAAAGAGACCGAGTTGGTGAAGCGGATTTTAGACAAAATAAAATAAGGTTAGTAAATAAACAAAAACATAATATACCGGACAGTCAACAAGCACAAACTTTTTTCCATGAGTTACTACATCATTGCTTTAATCAGCTTAACGAAGAAGAATTAAACAGTAACGAAAAACTAATTGACAATATGGCTGGGGTTTTAGCACAAGCCTTTGAAACAATGGAGTATTAAATGAATTGTATAACAATAGACGATATTACTATTATATGGAACGGTGAAAAAACAAAAAGAGAAATATTAGAGATAATAAAAAAAGAGTTAAGTAAGAAATAAAGGAGATAAAAAATGATTGATCCTAATATAAAAATTAAATGCCCCGATTGTAAAAAACAAATAACAATCAATGTAAAAACAATATAATGTATTAGAAGAAATATTTAAAAATCTCTTGCAATAATACAAAATATATGTTATATAACAACAACAGGGGGTAATAATGACAACAGGCCAAGAAATATACGATCAAATAATCAAAGAGCTTGATAAACAAAAAATCAAGCGTAAAGACGCTGCGTATAAAGTAGCAAAAAGTGAGTCCGGTTACAGTATTGATATGCATAGAATGAGGCTGTACAACCAGACCACATTGAAGACGCTTATATCTTTCGCAAACTCAATTAATAAAGAGTTGTTAGTAACTTTCGTTGATAGGGAACAAGAATGAAAGAAGAAGCGTACATTCAATATCAAGTAGTTAATGTTCTTTCGTTATATGCATCAAGAATGAACTTCGTTTTCTTCAGCGTGCCTAACGAGGGCACACTAATGGCGTCGGCAGGAAAAGACTTATACAAAGTTATAAACCATTTGAAAAAACTCGGAATGACTCCGGGGGTATCTGATCTGATTATAATCAAAGATGGTAAAACTCACTGCTTAGAGATTAAATCAAAGACAGGGTCATTATCAGAAAATCAAAGTATTTTTGCCTCTAATGCTGTTGCTGCGGGAGCGTTATATAATTACTGTAACTCATTTCTTGAAGTGATGGAGATACTTAAAAAATGGGGGATTATACCATGCAACTAAGAGAATATCAGAATGAAGCAAGGTTTCAACTTAACACTCTAATTAACGCAAAACGACATCCAGTATTCGTATGTCCAACCGGTGGCGGTAAAACAAAGACCGCAACTGTCATAATAGAGGATCAAATCAAATTAAAAAAACGAATATGGGTGTTGACTCCGCAAGATGAAATATTCCGACAATTCCTGAAAGAATTAAACGAATATGGATTAAACGCCGGATACATCAATCAAGAGGGCATAAAAGGCAAGAATAGGGGCGTTTATGTTTGTATGCCTCTTACAGTTGTTAATATGCTGCATTTGATACCAGAGAGCCTATATCCTGACATTATCATTACTGATGAATGTTTACATGAAGATACAATGATAAGCACTCCGTTCGGACTAAAGAAACTAAAACATTTAGAAATAGGAGATGTGGTTTTAACTCCATCGGGAACAGCTAAAATAAAAAATAAATGGACAACACGGAAAGAGGCTTTTATTTTTGGTACGCTCAAGGGCAATCTTGTATCTTCTAATAATCATTTAATTCAGAGTAATGGAATTGTTAATGAAATTAAAAATTGTGAAAATATTGATTTATCAGATACTCATGATTATAAACAAAAAGAAAATGACATAGAAGATAATATTTATGGGTGGTATTTAGCCGATGGAACTTTTGACAACGGCAATCTCAAGTTTGCTTTTAGAAAAAAGGAAAAGATTGATTATTTTCTAACGCTTGAGAACAAAGGATTTTTTAAGCATTTTGTAAACAAAAGAGGCGACTGGGTTTTTAGTTTTAAAGACCGACAATATAAAAATGAATTTATTAAGAAATATAATATTGTTAAAGAAAAAACAATCAATGAGGATGTTTATAAATCTTGCAGTATTTCTTTTATTCGTGGTTTTTTAAGCGGTGATGGATGGCGAACTGACCGGAGGATATGTATAGATCAAGCACATTATCATTTTGTATTACTTGTTAGAAATATGCTGAATTATTACGGCATACACCCTAATATTGACAGGCACACCCCTAAAAACACAAAACATTCCAAAAAGCATAGAATGTCTATTTATGGAGAAGATGTCAATATTTATAATAATATTATAGGATGGGATATTGATTTAAAAAACATTGAACATAAAAAAGCAACTCTAAAAAGAAAATCTACAAACATAACAGATACTACCTTTTATGATGTATGTAATTTGATTGACATAGAATTAGACGACAACGATAAATTATTTTTTGCTAATGGTTTTATTGTACATAATTGTCATCACTCCGCTGCTAATTCATGGGAAACTATTTATAATTTCTTCCCGGGTACTGTAAGAATGGGACTTACTGCAACCCCAAAAAGAACTGATAACAAAGGACTTGATCATATTTACACCGATATTGTACAGACGACAACAACAAAAGAGCTAATTGACAGAGACTTCCTTTCAAAACCGATGGTGATAGTACCGGAGCAGTATAATCTTGAAGTTAAAATCAATAACGGTGATTATGATGTTAAGGCCCAAGCTGACCAATTAGGAGATATAAGAATAATCGGAGATGTAATCAAAAATTACGAAACGGTATTCTCCGGCATGCCGTGCTTAGTTGCTTGCAGCACATTTGAACACGCTGCAATGATGACTGAAGAGTTCAGAAACGCCGGTTGGCAATGGGATCATATACATTCTAATCTTCATTACAAGGAACGAAAAAGAATGTTAAGGCAAATAGCAAACAGAGAGTTAAACGGACTTTGTACTGTCGGTATCGGTATTGAGGGGCTTGACATCGGAGGACTACACGGTTTGATTTGGTTACGGCGTACATTATCCCTTACGATTTATTTACAGTTTATCGGCAGGGTATTAAGAAAAGCAGAGGGCAAAGAATACGGAATTATTCTTGATCCTGTCGGCAACACATTTATTCACGGCTTTCCTGAATTAAGTAGGAAATGGACATTGAAAGGGAGTGATCTGAAAGACAATGATAATGAAGAGTTTGAAGATCTGAAAATGAAACAATGCGGATCATGCGGAGTAATGAACAATCTTGAGAATATTGTTTGTTATTTCTGTGGAAGTGATCTGACTTCATCTGCAATAGGAAAGGTTCGTAGGTTTCCGTCAATTGTTGACGGTAAATTAGTTGTTGTTACTAATGATGGACAGGTTGATGAAATACAAAGCTATACGGATAACTTGAAGAAACAGCAGGAAGTTAAAATCGAAGAGAAGAAAAAGAAAGATGAAGAGTTATTAGTGTTATCTGATAATAGCAAGATGAACATTATCAAGGACAATTTATTTAATAATAAGAGAAAAATGTTTACCGAAACAATAAGGGGGTTTATGTGATTTGGATATTAATATCTATATCAATTATTTGTTCTATTTGGTATGGATTTTGGTTATATGTTTTTTATGGTAATAATTTACATAAAAGTAATAATAGCCTTAAATGCAAGATGTGTGGCAATTTAATAAACGATAGAGAAAAGGCCTTTATTTCTATTGGGTATTGTTTTAAATGCATTCATAACTTATGCGAAAAATACAGTATTGAATGTGAACAACATAATAACAATTATGACGATTGTAAATAAAAAAAGGAGGAATGGATGAGTAAAGATTTAAATCAAGTTAGTCTCATTGGCAGGCTAACAAAAGACCCAGAATTGCGATACACAGCAACCGGTTATGCAATCTGCGGTTTCTCTATTGCCAATAACGACTGTTATAAGAAAGACAACGAAGTCAAAGAAGAGGTGAGTTTCTTTGATATAACAGCATGGGGAGCAATGGGAGAGAATTGTAACAAATATCTGAAAAAAGGCAGTATGGTTGCAATTACAGGCAAGCTCAAACAACAAAGATGGAATGACAAGGACACAAACGAGACAAGGTCAAAAATCGGAGTTGTTGCCGATCAAGTGCAGTTTCTATCAAGAAGCGAATCAACCGGAGACGGTGAAGCGAACAGTACGCCTGCACCTAAAAACCATACAAGGCCCGAAGTGTATAATCAAGGCAATAGGGTTCCTGATCCATGGGAAAATCAAAGCCCGAAAGATCAAGACAGTATGCCGGATAACACAAACGATGACATACCGTTCTAAACAAAGGAGTTAAGAAATGTCGGGGAATAAAATACTTGCAAAAGTCGGAAAAAATCAAGATATATTCATTGCATTATCACAATTCAATTCAAAAAAATATCTTGATATTAGGAAATACTATGACAACAAAGGCGAAATGTGTCCCACATCAAAAGGCATTACGCTTGATAGTAGTACAGTTGACCAGATTAGACAGGTTTTAAATGATAACTTTGAAGAAATTGAAAAATATCTTGAATAATTTGTATTGACAATAATACAAAATAAATGTTATATTGTCTTTGTGGTTAATAACTGTTGTTTCGGGGTGTCAACATAAAAAAACGCCTCATATTGTTACATCAGGGGGGAATAAATGGTAAATTATTGGTTCATTGACGGAGACTTCTACAAAGAGCGTTCTAAAAGAATCGGGGCTTCAGATGTTCCAGCGTTAATATCTGATCCTGAAAATCCAACAGAGTCGCTGTCCGGTTATGGCAGAACGCCAATTACAGTATGGCTTGAAAAGACAGGTAAGAAAGACAGGGAGGCGGCGGGATTGCCTGCTGAAATCGGTCATCACATGGAGAATAAAGCTCTTGAAATATTCATCAGAGGCGTTTTTGATGTTGCTGTCTCAAAAGAATTCATAAGAAACAAAATACTATATGAATGTCTTAACGATACAGAAAGATCGCCTGTTATTGAATTCCAGCACAAACTAATCAAGCATAACACTCAATATTACGATGATGTTAGAATATGTCATCCTGACGCTGTGTATGTCGGCGGCATGAGCGGTAAGAAAAGGGCATTTGGACTTAACATCGATTTATCAAAACCTTTCCTTATTGAAGCCAAGAGTGCAACTCTATGGAGCGCAAAAAGACCCGCAGGAAGTATGGTGAAAGGCTATGATTTCGATCTTAAGACATGGCAAGGGATACCGTTAAAGCATTACATGCAGATACAATATCAGCTTGACTTATTTCAAATCGACACTTGTTATTTGCCTCTTCTTTGTAATACGAGCGAATTCTATGTCTGGGAAATCAAAGCAAACAAAAAACATCAAGAGAAAATACGAGATATTGTCTATGAAGTTTCGGATTGTATTAACAGTAACACGCCGCCTAAAGACCTTGCAATATGTCTTAATGACATCAAGAGCTTATATCCTGAAATCAAAGACGACTACACAATAATAAGCGGAGAGGAAAAGTCTCATGCTCTTGAAATAGCAAAGACATACAAAGAAGCTGAAAGGCAAGAAAAGAAGTGGAAAGCAAAAAAGGAAGAAGCTCTTGATAGTATGTCTGTTATCTTGAAAGATAACAAAGAGATACGAGACGATACAGAGAAAATCGCAAGCTGGATCACACGGAAAGGCAGTGAGAGAGTATTAGGCTTGAAAGAACTAAAGGAAAGAGATGATAAGGCGTATTCTTATCTGAAAAGGAAAGGGCTAATAACACAATCGGACGATAGTCGGTTTGTTAAAATATATTATAATGAGGAGGAATGTGTATGAAATGTTGTAATAAAGAGGTAAAACAACAAAAGAGAGCTAATAACGGCAACATTTGTATTTGGTGCGAAGTCTGCGGCAATAACGGAGAGGGCAAAACATTGCAAGAGGCGGAGAGTGTTTTCCGTAATAACAGTATGTCGAAAGGCAAACAGATTGTTTCTGCGCCGAAAACACCGGAAGAATTGCAGCCATACATCAACAGCAACATTAACGGCATAATGAGAATTGCAGCACCATTTGTAACTAAGGATAAGCCGGCGTTTCAAAGAATGATTACAAAAAACATCAACTATGTACTGTCTTTGAAAGACGATGCATACAGGAAGATTTGGGACAGCAAAGAGGGTCAAGAGTCAATGGTTGAAGCTCTGCAAGAAGCGTTTGAGTTGGGGGCGACATTGCCAGAGATGGGATCAATTGTTCCTTTTGGTAACTGCGCAGAGTTCATACCTGCAATTGAGGCGTATGAGTTCGCGTTAACAACCGGGCAAGATGCACCTTTTCAATGGATTAACATTGAGCCTATTTTTGAAAACGATAAGTACAAAATCAAAACAGTTAACGGTGAGTTCAATATCGAAGTCGAGCCGGTTAATCCAAGAGATCGGGTTATAATGGTCGCTGTCTATGGCAAGAACAGGAAAATGAACCGTATTGTCGGTGAAACATACGACACTAACAGATTGATTGAAAAAGCCGAAAATCACTCAAAGAGCTATCAATATTATTTACAGGATGTAAGAGCATTCGATGTTGCAAGAAGCGAAGGCAAGGTGAAAATCAAAAACGGCAGGGAGTACATCAATAAAACATATTACAAGAAAGACCGTACAACATACGAAAAAGAGCTGTATTTCGATGAAATAACTAATCCTTATGTTAACTCTGATCATCCTGAGATGTTAAGGAAATCGGCCGGTAAGAGTTTCTTAAGGAAATATGTAAAAGTGAGAAACTCCGAAGCGGCAATAAAAGATTTTCAAAAAGACCCTGATATTACTGATAACGACATTGAGAGCGTAGTAATGGCAACTCTTGATAAGACAATGGAAGCATTGAAAAGAGAGACAGATAACACCGAAGATGTTGTCATTGTTAATGAAGAAAAAGACGATGTTAAGACAGATAACACGGCGGATAAGCCGGATGGTAATTTCATTTAGGGAGGAAAAGGGGCAGTAAACTGCCTCTTTTTTTATGTAAAAAATGCCGGTTGGTTAGACCGGCACGGAGTTAATATATGACAAATCGGGCTGTAACCGATGTTGTTTAACTAAGAGCTTTGAAGTATTTGTAAAGAACGAATACCGCCAACGCACTAACGATACATGAGACAGTTAATACAACATTTACGACCTTGAAACCGCTTGCAATATAATTAATTATAAAGAAAGCCAATACCGAAAGAAATAAGACCACAATAAAAACGAAAAACAATATTTTTTTTATATTCATAAAAGTTCACCTCCTTAAATCAATATAGTTACATTTATAAAAAACCTGATTCAACAATCCGTAAATGTATAAATCAGATTTAATTTTGTATTTTGTAAAATCCGTTTCATTTTTGTATTCAGCAGTATAGATAATAATAGGTATGTTGTCGTAACTCGCTTTTTTGTTAAAAAAAACCGGATCAAACTTATATTTGTTGTAATCTTTTTCATTGTAATTTAATAGAAAATTTTCAAAGTCTTTCTGCAACTTCAATGCGTTTTGAGTCTCTTTCATGTAGTCATTGAATTTATACTCTTTTTTCAACGATCCTGCAATGTACTGACCTTGAATAATATTTGTCATTACTGAAAATGTGAATAATACAAATAAAACGGCAATAATAATAATTAATACTCTATTCATTTTTACCTCCCGATAATTTGTGAATAATGAAGTTTTTCAACACATCGATAATGTTGACAGTAAAGCAGCTCATTGCAAAGTTCCCGATAACATTAAGGAAATATATTGAAAGCATGAAACTTAATATTTTGTAATTCACAAATATTGAGTAATTCACAAACACAATAATAAAATTCATAACAAGGCTTAAAGCTAATGTTACAAGGCTTTTACTCTGCTTTGTCATGTTTTTTGAATAAATATTATGTTTAAGGTAATCAATTATTAGGATAGTGAATATAAACGGAAAATAAAAAACTCCCGACTTCATTATCTCAAAAAGAAACAAGAATGTGTTTTTTGCAATGTCTAACATAGTACCTCCTTAAAACTCGAAACTGTATAGATTTAAAATGTTTTTTCCGGCTTTGATTTTTCCGTCATAACTATCAAGATAATCAAGATGGTTATTGACTACCATAGAGTAATGACCTGTTTCATTAAACAGCGTCCTTACACCATAAAACACATTCTCTATTGTTATATCAATAGGATATTTTACATTTAAATGCTCCGTTCGTTTTATCCCCAGTATCCTGTTTATAACTTCCGGCAATACAAAGGACTCTTCGCCTAAGCATTTCTTTTTAACCTTTTCAATATCACCGTTGTAAAAATCCATCCAGTATAGATACGCATAACCTTTTTCAGCTTTAATTTTATCATTAAGCTGCTTAATAGTCATGTAATCTTTACCTTTATTATAAAGGTTATACATATTGAGTTTCATAACTAAGTTACAACCGAACTCGTAAATGTAGTCTGGGTCATCCTTTCCGTTACTGTGCTTCTGGTAAACAGGATTAGTCATAATTTCATCTTTGAATTCATTCAATTGATACTGCATTTCAACATCGTTTAATTTCATAAATAACTCCTTAATTTATTTATATTTTTCCGTTTAGTTTCAAATATGCCCATAATATAAAGCAAGTTAAAACAACCGGAATAAAAACAAATATAAACCCCATGAAAACCCTGTCATGTAAAAAGAAAAAGATACTTGCTAAAGCGCAAATAAGATAAAAAAGAAACAATAGTATTTTTTCCACTTTAATCTCCTTGAAAGTATTTCTTTTGTATATGATCTTCTATTCTTTCGATCTCTTCTTCAGTAATCCTCTCTTTTGTTAAGAAGCTCTCATACACACCGTTTATATAATTCCATCTCCATAGTTTTCTTGTTTCATATGGAAAGTATTTTAAATGCACCTCGCTTGCATTGTTCAGACAGCATTTCACAGACTCAATCTCGTTGTTATCGTTTATAATACCCAAAATCTGAATGTTTATAAACCTGTCTTTCATAAATATTATAGTCCTTCATTTATTTTATCTATTAAGTCTTTAATCTCTTGATTTAATTTCTTTTCAATCAAATTGTACTTCAACAACACCTCAATAGCATTCCTGAAAACATCTCTTAACACATTGTATATCTCACCGTCTTGCTTGAAAGCCGGCTCTATGCTCTCCCAGCCCTCACGCCTCTCGATTATATCCATTTCAGACTCTTCAAAGTCTTTTAAAAGTTTTCTAAGTAATTCAATATCATTTGTTTGAATGTTCTCTTTTACTCTTCTCCAAAACAAACGGCTTGCTATTATGTAATTGTCTTCATCTATCCATTTTTCACGGATTGAATTCCTTGTTGAAGTTATGAGAAAGTCAATTTTCCTTTTTGTGTATTTCTCATATTCAACCCTGATGAAGTCGTAATTACATAATTCGTTTTCTTTTACCTTGAATGAATTGTTAATCTCAATGAACATGTTTCTTAAGTCGATACACACATCTTTTATCATAGAGTTTATAAGCTCTTTTAGCACTTTTAGCTGCGGATGGTTTTCTACATCGTTTTTAGATACACCTTTTGCATTGAGTTTATGCCTATACACTCTTGCAACAAACTCTTGAAACTCTATTGACTTATCGTCAACAAAGGACATCTGATCTTTGATTAGACAAATGTTGTTGTTATAGGCAATCTTCATTATTACCCTGTTTTGTTCTTCAAATAGAATAGGCAAAGCACTTAACACTTTTTTACCGCCTGTTATACTGAACCACTTTGAAGTGATGTTTTTATTCTTTAATAGAGCAACAATTATAACGATTAGTAGTAGTATAGTGAAGAAAAATACAGACTCTGTTTTGTTGTTATTGAAGAAATCAGTTAATATCTTTATCACCTTACTACTCCACCTAATTTATCCGCCCAATTTTCTGGGAAATGACTATAATATTCTATTTCAGATTTACAAAATCCCTTTTGACTTCTAATAATTGACGGTATGCCTACAATAATCAAATATAACCAACCAAGTATTAACGATTGCCAAGTATGCCCATATTCGTGCTTTTTTACCGTTTCCGTAAATATCCAATCAGAAATAAAAACAAACCGCCCAAGTGATATACCTGTAAATCTCTTGTCATTAACCATTACAAGCCAGTAGGAATTTTCAAATTTAACTCTTGACCTGCCAAGAAAAATTAAGGCAAGTATTAAGCTCCCGATTGTCTGCGGAAGCTCCCAAGTAATTGCAGATAATAGTAATAGTATTTTAATAATAATAGGCTTGCAAATATCAAATAATACTATGCACCGCCAAATAAGCCATAACCAAAAATATTTAAATCTTTCTATCATATTCTAAACTCCGCACTAAGATAATATGTAGTGTTTGCAATAGGGTCAGCGTTGTTATATAATCTGTAATTGATTGTTGTACCGGCATTAACCTTTCCATACATTTGAGCGCCATCACTTTCACGCCAACCGACTGCACCTGTACGAGTAGAGCTAATCGTTCCAAAAGGTTGAGTTAGTGATAATAATACGCTTCCTGTCCCTTTATCTGATATAACACCGACAACATCAACAGATCCAGTTAATCCTCTCATACAAAATTTCGCGCTTGTAATTGAATAGGTTGTTATAGTTCCTGTCGTTGACGCTAATATCGGAGTATAATCAAACCAATGCTTGAAACCGTATGGGTCTGCACCCACGCTGTAATAAAAACTTGCAATTGCCGAGCTTTGTACTGCCTCACCGACTAAAGTAATTGTAGTATTTGGAGAGGAATAAACAGCACTTATAACATAAGCTTGATATTCAGTAGAGCCGTGATACCATCTTAATTTCATACCTTTTGATAATACGCCTGATAGGTTTTGAGCCGTTGTAATTGTAGTTGCCGAGCCGTATGTGAAAGTACCGGATATTTGTGTCCAACCGTCTTTATACATCAATCCTACATCTTTAACAATAGTACTAATATATTCTTGTCTGAAAGCCGCCTCGCTCTCACTATATATTATCATTTTGTCATCGTTTACTACAATAGGGTCAGTAATTAGTACAACTTCACCGAGCGCACCTTGCACAAAGTTAGCAACTGTAATTCTATTTGCCGCCCCACCATCCGTATTTCTCATTATCACTTGTCTACCATCTATGCTCGTTGTTAGTGTTGCATTACCGAAAGCAGCATCCAAAAACTCCGAGTCAGAAATAAACTGATTAACGCCCGTTGCAGTATCTCTAATCACAAGCTGTTTGTCTGTCATTGTTGTTTGTGAAGTCGGTTGAGTTCTGAATAATGTATTGCCCGACTCGGTTACGCTGTCAAGTGTAATTTCGCTATCTTGCTCATCGAAAGCAGTACCGCAATCTTGAATAGTACTATTTGAAAAATTCATTTTTACACTTCGTAACTTCCAGCCGTAATTTGTAATAGTGTCAACCGTTCCGCCTCTAACATCTATTGTAGAAGCCCAAACATCAAAACCATAGTCGCAATCATGAATATTACAAGTTGCAAGGTCTAATGTACTTGCTCTTATTCTGCCGGCGTTTAATGCCCCGTCAACCTCTAATCTTTGCATAACTCCAAAGCAGCTTAAAAAAATCAGCGTAAAATTTGAAGCAGTACATCCCGTAACTATCATGTCTACAATATCTAATTCACAACCTAAGAATTTTACACATGAATTATCACCCGATGCAGTTAATCCAGTTACAGTTGCACCAACGAGTCTTAATTCACAATTTTCAAATACTGCATCTGTTAGAGTTGTTAATACAAAGCCGGTTGACATTATTCTACACCCGTAAAATCCAATTGACGGCGAGCTTGTAATAGTTGGCTTGCCCTGTATATTGCAATTAAACAAAAAACCAGCGCTTAATGTGCAAGCAGTTAATGTAATGCCTTCCCAGTCAATATCACAAAGAAAAGCAGATATTGCATTGTCTTTACAGTTTTTAATTGTTACATTTCGCAAAAACAAATATCCGCCGTTTGCAATGTTTATTCCAGTTCCAAAGCCGTCGCTTGAAGTTTTTCCGATAAAAAAAGGGTCTGTACTGTCTGTAATAACATCAAAAGAACCGGCGCTATAAATAGCGTTATAAGTCAAGCCATCACCGAGAATATAACCGCCGTAAATATATAGTTGATTGCTCTCACCTACAAAAGCGTTTATACCAGAAGCCGTGTAATTATAACCGTTTAAATCAATTCTAACGCGCTTGTCAAAGTTCCAGTATATACTCGATGTTGCTGTTATGTTTGCCGTTGCTTTTAGAGTGATTATTACGCCTTTCTCAATTAGCGTTATTTTCAAATCCTCAATTAACGCTTGAAACTCTGCAAATGTAGCAAACTCATAGGTAGTATCTGTTACTATGTGAATACTTGCGTTTATGTTCTCAAAATCAATATACTTATCTTTGTTTGCGTCCTCACTATCAATAATATGTAACTTATCCGCCGCAACTAAAGCCGTTGTCTTTTTAGGTCTTGTAATAAACTGTGCCATATCCTTAACTCCTTAATCCATGTATTCTATAATCAAAAACCCTGATCCGCCTGTACCCGTACTTGCAGCACCGCCCCCGCCACCTGCTCCTGAATTAGCAGCAGCAGAACCTCCAGCAGCAGCACCGTTACCGTTATAACCCGCAGCACCACCGCCGCCAGATGTTGCGCCTGAGCCACCGCCTGCACCACCTGTGAAGTCTCCGAATAACCCTGAAGCACTCTCTCCTGCCGCCTCATCCGCGCCACCTAATTTCCCTTGTAAAGAAAACAAATTGCTCTCAGCACCTGCTCTTGTACTTGCAGTAGTTTTCCCGCCTATCGCAACAAGCCTTGTACTCCCGAAAGTTGTATTGCCTCCGTCTGTTCCTATTGCTCCGCCTGCACCAATAGCAACGGCAATAGTCTCTCCTCCAACAACTGTAATAGGTACTCGATATTTTAATTGACCTGCACCGCCACCGTTATAAGGTGCAACCGCTTTGCCACCTCCACCGCCACCACAGGCAGTAACTAAAACGCCTGTTACATTTGCAGGGCATACCCAACTACCTGAAGTCAAGAATTTAACGCTCTTACTACATTTCATAGCGAAAAGAGTATCGACATAATTCTTGTTTGTAAGGTCATCACTATCTGCCGGAGGAATACCACAAACAGGTATAACATCATTGAACTCTGCACCTCCATTGAATTGAGCCAAGCCATCAACACCAATACTGTCTCCAAAGTCAACGCTATTATTGAAATCCACTAAACTATTAAATGCTGCCGTATTCTCAAATAACACCTCTCCATTATGAACAACATCTCCGTCAAAATCCGCCCCTCTGTTGAAAGTTGGTTTACCTGTTTCGCTCGAAATATGAAAAAGAGTGCTGCCTAATTCCTTAATAACAATACCGTCATCAAAGGTTTTTACGCCTGTGAAAGTAAAAACACCCTCTATGACAGTATTAACAATCCATGTCATATATTGCCAGACAAGATTTTTCCAGTAATTCATCCAGTTAACCGGAGGAAAGTCGCCGTATCTCTCGCCTGTATCTTTAACATAAGTCGCCGGCTCGATTTTATTAGCCTGTGCTGTTATCGGGTCAATATCGTCCAGCTCTGCCGTTTTCAATTTATCTACATCAATTGTAGGTTTTGACATTTTTATCTCCTATATTATTTATTATTATTTTCACCCATATACCAAGAACCCCGTCCATTTCCCTGTTGTGCTGTCTCCGCCGGTTGTTTCAGTATCAAGTTCTTTCATTGTGACAGACTCACCGTCATCAAAAGTTGCAGATACACCGTCGTCAAAAGTCATTTCGTATTCAATCTCTCCAACCTTACCCCAGCCGCCACCAATAACGGCACCCTCGTAAGCAAACGGAACATCGGGAGTAACAATGACTTGAAGCCTTACACCAAGAGGCTTAGGAAACAGATTCTCATAATAGAGAGTTTTTGCAAAATCAATATCCGGTACTATGTATGTTGCCGACATATCAAAGTTGTCTTCAAGTTTGATACTCTCTCCGAAGTACGCCGCCAGCATATCATCAACGCTTTTCAAGCTGTGAGAGCTGAAATTCTTCAATATCTTGAACTTAATGTACTTTCTATAATCAGTATCACTCATTTCTGTTGTAGTCGTGCCATCGGATAACTGCCTATCAATACCTACATACTTGCCTAATACATCAAGCTGTTTACCGACTGCTGTATCAAGATTGTAACCGTTCTTGACACTCTGTATCAATTCAAATATCATTAATTGCTTGACATAAGCCCGAACATGAGCCTCCGGCTTATCTCTCTTGTATTGCAGTATTATAAGATTAACATAATATTCAATCAATTCTTCATCTGTCATAATATAGTAATCCTGTCTGTGCTGTTGATAAATCTATCATTCAAACTGCCAATACTAACAGTTTCGCTCCATGACACACCGTCTAAAGACAACTCGCAATCAGTTATAACATATCTTGAATTCAAGCTCTTCAAATATGCTATAACTGTGCTACTATCTGCATTATACCCTATCTCCCAAAACAACTCAGAGACAATGTTATCCTTAATTGTACTCTCAACATACGGAGCCCCAGATAACGAAAATCGAATATAAATATCCTGTTGTACAGGAATATCATACTTAATAACCATAGACCGAGAGTATGTCCTCTCTATTATCACCTCTTGATCACCCATCATTCTGCATCCGAAACTTCGTTTAGCGTATATAACCGCTGCAATCTCATCGGGATCACCGCCCTCAACTATTGCTCTCATGCTGTGCGGTAACAATCCGTCAGCATCGGTTACATCTGTGTCGTTCTCATATACCTTAGCGACAGTAACGCCGGCTAAGTTCAGTAATGCGGCCTCCATGGCGTCAAGATTACCAACCGCATTTAAAGAAGTTGATATTTTCGCCCTTAGTTTCAATTGTGAGTCTGTTTCCTCATCTCTCCCGATACTGCTTGCTGCGCTCGGGTTATTAACCGCGGTAACTCCGGCAACAACAGTAACTATTGTTGTGATAGTATTGCTTATAACTTCAACCTTGCCTATCTGTGCCGCTCTGAATGCGCAAGTGTAAGTTCCTGCACCTGTAAAGGCTTGAGTTTGAAGAAGATAAAACAGATTTCCCTCGCCGTCTCTTACCGTGAAAAGCCCCTGCGGTAAATCGTCCTCATCTATTGTAAGGGCCTCATCATCAAGGCCGACAAGCCCTAATGCCCTGTCTATTGTTATCTCTATGTCTTGATAAGTGAATGTTCCGGCGTTCCTTGTTAATCCAATAAGAGCGACTCTCTGATCTAATACAGCCCCTTCCGCCTGATCTATATCGAATCCGGCATTAACTGAAGATAATAATTCTCTTAAGTCTGCACCCTCTTGACTGACAATATTGATCTGTTGTCCATCCGGTGAATCGGAGGCAATACTTATATCGTCTCCGTATATATCTTTCATGTCATCTTCTATCTCTTCGGTTATTTCAGAAAGTGTTTTAATCGTTAATCCGTCTTCATCAAATACATCTGGCATTTTATACCTCTTTTTCCTATAATATTACTGCTGTATTACCATATATAGTTACGACATTTGCCGTAATGCTTATTGCTCTGTCTGTCATCTCGGACTCATAACTATCTATTCTTATGACTCCGTCTGTTTGTAGTATAACTCTTCTTATATCAATGTCAAGATAATTCTTCATGCCTATATCGAAGTAATTAGTCCAATCAACACCGTCATTTTTAGCGAAAAAACAGTTGCCTTTCCATGATTTTATCCGTGTTGCGATATTCTGTTTTATTGCCTCTATATCACTCTTATAATTGGACTTTCCTTTCCCGAACGACCAATTATTTGAAACATCGATGGATCTGACTCTCATATTACACCCCCTTGATTTGTGTACTCTTCCAGTTCTCTAATAACGCCACGAGTGTGGTCGCTGCTGATTGAACACCTGCCAAGTCTCCCCTTGTTAATGGAGTTGCTGCCGGAGACACAACTAAAGCGGCTAAAGCTGCAATAACCGGTTGCAATGTTGATACTACATAATTGCCTTTTAAATAACTTTCAGTACCGCTGTTGAAAGTGATGTTGCCGTTACTTGCAATTTCTATTTTACCCAAGAGAGTTACTATTTCAAGAGGATAGTTCCCTGAATTGATTTTTATTTTATTGCCGTCTAAAGTCAAAGACTTAGTTAATGGGTTTAATCCCACGATAGCAATGCCGTCAGACAGATTGTGCTTTCTCTTGCTTGCAGGGATCATGCTGTTGCCTGTTTGATACCAGTTGTCAATATCTCTGTCATTGAAAAGAACAATACAGTTGTCCCCTGATGTTATAGGCATTTCAATATAAGCCCCACCGCCTTGAAGAGAGAATACAGGGCAGTCAAGCAACATCGGATAGTCTTTTATTTCAGTATCACTCACTTTGACTTTCACTAATAGCTCTATTTCTGCCGTCTGTTTTGTCTTATCAAAAGAGCTTATTTTCCCGATCTTCACGCAGTTCATGTTTTGGAATATATCGTCTTTCAGTCTTTGAAAATTAGTGTATAAGTCCGGCTCTATTACTGTTTTATCCAACTTTAAGCCCCTCTGCACCGTAATATAGTGCTAATGTTGTTGTTGACTCTCCGCAATCTGCTCCCGAAATATTGATATTATGAGTAATGCCCATTATTTTGTATTGTCCATACATCAATCTTCTATATGGATCACCTGCTAACGGGAAAGTTCCTATATCGTTTACCGAATACAATTGACATATTTTCCCTACTTCAGCCTCTGGAAAAAACATACAGTCGCAATCAAGAAAAGTCTCTCGCCTTTTCGGAGTTGTCTTAAGCCTTGATTTATCAAGCAGTATCACATCTGTCGAAATCACCTCGTTATCATTCAAGATGTTGATTTTCTCGTTATCAACAAACCAGTTGTTGTTAGTCTCTTGACTCATTATCTCGCTTGATTGACCGAATAACACTTTACCTCTTTGAGCGCTACCTGTGAATGAACTTCCGATTATTCCGGTTAATATGTACGGCATATCGTTTATAACGCCTGTAAGCATTGTCTTTAAGTCCGTTCCGGCCGTGAATGACTGCGCTGTTACTCCGTTCTGAATACCGAAGCCACCATCGAAACAGTCGAAAGTAGTTTCCCAGTTGTTGCCGTTTTTCTGACTGTAACACTCATAAATATTACCTTGAAATACAAGAGGCAATAGAAACTGTTTACGAGCATTGAAGCCGTAATGTATATATCCGCCTGTATATCCTGCCCTTATTATTATCTGCCAGTATTGAGTTAGAGCGTACCGGTCTTTGTATAACTGCGCTCTTGTCTCCGGCGATAAGTTGTATATTGTTAGACTGCATTTATTCGCACTTGCAAGAGTATTTCTTGTTATTTGTGCATTCATTGAGAAAGGCGGTTTAATATTGAACAACTGCCCTGTTGGACTTAGTATCTGAATATCATAATCACGATCAAATCTCTCTTTTGTCCTATCTCTCACTGTATTGACCTCTGATATGCGTATTCTTCTTCAAGATATACTAAATCTTCTTGAGATAATAAGTACAATATAGCTCTGCCTGTTGAGAAGTCATCGATTAAAAAAGGATCGGTTTTGTTTCCATCTCTTACAAATACAGACAGCCCGAAAGGTAATACTTTTTTCCAACTATTCAATAGATTGATGTTAGCGCAGACTCTTAATCCGTTTATTGTCTTAGTGTTGTACTGAATGTCAATGAACCACATTTGAACAGCCGGACGATAGTACAGTTTGAAGAAAATCGTACCACCGGATATGGAGTGATTGAATGTTTGAATAGGAGTCGCCTGTAATCCCTGTAATTCTGTCATGTTACCTACCTCAATCCATAAGCAGCAGCCGCAGTACTGATAAGTCTGCCTGTTCCGCGGATATTACCTAACGCTTTCTCTGAACTCTTCATCATTTCGTTTCTAACATCGAATAACTGTCCGTCAAAGTTAGTCACTCCGAGGCTTGCAAACCTCATTTCTTTTAATGTTACTGTTATATCTGAATAATCTGTACTGTCCTCACCTTGCACCATAGTTATTTTCTGTATCTTCATGTTTTCGAATATAGCAAACGGAGTTTGAACCGTTAACAAATCGTTACTCAAAAACAATGCGTATAAATCCTCATAAGCCCTTTGTTGCGCTGTTAGAAACGCACCAGCACCGCTGAACTGCTTAATCATGTTCTTTGTTTTGTTAATTGCCTGATTAACAGTGTTTGCATAGCTCTTTGTTTGGCTTATAACAGTTTGCATAATCTGTAATGCCTGCGGACTGTAATCACCTAAATACGCATTAACCTGCGATAATGTGTTCGCCATGAACTGCAATATCGCCTCTATCATTTCCGGCTTTCTACCGACTAACTCTCCTATATATCCCGATAATTGTATCACTCTCGGTTTTCTTACTATATGATCATTAACAAAAGAGTTATACTCCATGTAATGATCCGTAATATCGGCATCAATATCAAGCTGTTCTGTTTTCTTTACATCGAATAACCAGCCCTGAATGCCCTCAACTGATGGCGGATATATGAGCGATCCTACTGTATTATTAAGAAAGCCCGCAGCATCACTAACAGCATTTGCCGACTGACCTGCTATATTGCTAACTGTTTGATTTACTGTGTTTACTGTGCCTAAAACATCAATCATTCTCTGTACCCCATTTGAGCGTCGATATTTTTATTCGCTTCTTTCAGTCCGTCTTTTACGCCGTTTTTCACATCGCTTGCGTTTGCATTGCCCTCTATAATGACATTGACATTGTTGTTTATATTCGTTGTCTTTGAGCTGTCCTTAGGATTGTTTATTGCCTTGTTTTTCTTATTATCACTCATTGCTTGGAACATTCCAAACAAACCTGTTTCTCCGCCTTGTTTCAGATATTCTTTGAATATACCCCAATTACCGTCTTCCTCTCCTGCCGTAGCTAATTTGCTTTTGCTTTCATAATACTTCTTACCCTGTTGAGTTTTGCTGAATAGCTCGTAATTCCCTGTAAGGATAGAAAATGCAGCAGTAATCAAATCAAGAGTCTTCGCAACGCCTTTTAATACTTCTCCCCAGACTCCCCACTTCTCAATCATTTCATCAAACTTAGACATATCACCGGAGAAAAAAGCCCCCATTGCCTTAGATATTTCTTTCAATGTGTCAAAAAGCTCTTTCAACTTCGGATTGTTATCTAATATATGACCGAATAGACTTACCCCCCCTTGAGAGTACACATATAAATCGTCTATAACTGCAATAAGCAATATAATAGCCGCTGTAAACAATCCTATCGGACTCAATAACAACGAGGCGTTCATTACTGCAATGATACCTAACAATATCTTGAACGCATTACCCCATCCAATAGTGCCTTTAATCACATTGTTAATAACGGTTGCCGTATGGACAATAGCCTGAATGAACTTAGAAGTCCAAAAGAAAGCCGTTTTTATGCCCTTTACAAGGCCCTCTTGATTGTTCTTAATCCACTTCATTATGAATTCATTGACTTTTATAATGCTCGGCGCAAGCCCTGCCGTAATCATTGCTTTAAGATATTTCACCGCATTTGTTAGATTTGTAGCAGATCCCCTCGCCTTATCAATAATCATTACTGCGGACTCCGGTATTATGAAAGCGTTCCTTGACATACTATCAAACTCAACCTTAGATAATTCCAACACTTGCAGTAATTCTTTATTAACGCCTATCTGCTCCATTACATTTTTCTTCATCGCTTGACTTAAACCTTGAGTTTTAGTCCTTAGCTGTTCCAAAATAGCAAAAGGGTCTTGATTAGGATTTATTCCAAGAAGCTGATAGCCGGATATATTGCCTTGACCGAGTTTTATTTTTTCCTGATTAGAAGTAATTGCTTTTATGCTGTCTGCAACGGCTTGACCTGATCCCGATACTTCGTCTGCAACAGTTGACCACCGCTGTAACTCTTCCATACTTGCACCAGTCTCAACTTTGAATTGTTTTAACGCTAAAGCCGTTTTCATTGATTCATCTGTGAGTTTCTTTAATGTAACTATGAATGCACCAACTGCAACCGCAGTAACTCCAAGGCCTATTTTAATATTCTGTATGGATTTTCCGAAATCTTCGGCTTTTTTAGTATCTGCTTTCAGTCCGATTGTTGCAAAAAGCTCTAATATATTCAACTCCATACCTCCTATTATTTCTCAGCCTTATTAAGTTCATAATAAGTCTCTTCGTACTCATTTATGAACCGGTCATAATCAAGAGCCGCAATTACAAGATCGACTCTTGATTTTAAAACCTTTTCAGGGTCTCCCTCAAAATACCCCGACTTAGCAAGTTTAACCGCAAAAAATATCTTGTCGCTTGACGTTATTTCCGTTTTAGGAAGTTTTTTACCACTCCTGCCATGTCGGTAGTTAGTAATCTTGAAAAGAGACCCTTGAAAAAAGGGGAGATATTCACCTTCATTATCTCGAACATAATTTCATAGTAATACTCCCTGTTTCCAACTTTCTCAAAGAAATCTTTGTTTATTTTCTCTGTACCGACAACGGCTCTCTCTGCACACACAAAAAGACAATTTCTTACTTTCTTAGACATATCTACTGACAATAATGTTTTCACAAAACTTGTTACTGTCTCATTGCTAACCGAAGATAGGGGCCCTTTGTCCTCTCCATCCTCACCGTCCGACACATCTTTAATCGAAGATAGATCAAGATTCAAATTGCCTTTGTTTATTGCCTCTTCAACAGCATCTTTCAAGTCTATCGCCTCGTCAAATGTTGAGGGCGTAATCCTTAACTCGTTATTACCAATTTTCATATAAAATTAACTCCTTTTTACAACCAATTATGCAATAATCCTATCAACTCTTGAGAACACAAGAGTGTAAACAGAGACCGATTGTTCAGTATCTCCGTCCATATTCTCTTTTGTTGCCGGATATTTCTGTACAACACCGTTATTGAAAGAATAAATGATGTTAGAGATGTTCCCTAATCCGTCCCCTACTCTTTTAATGAATTCTCCGGTTAATAATATATAACCGGCTCTATTGCTCTTATACGATGTTATTTCTGAATTCAATAACTTGTCATCCGGTGAACCAGAAATCAATCTTAATGTTGCATTGACAACCTGACCGCTTGCATTAAATGCAATTATAGCATTGTTGTCTTTTCCGCTTTTCATTTCAACAAGATTGTTAGGAATGTCAATCATTACACAATCCCCATCGGCGAAATCTTTCATTATCCTGTCTTGAGCACCGAACTTACTCAATATTATTGTATCACTTCCTGTTAAGCTAACACTCATGTTTGTCTCCTTTTATTACGCTTCTAAATAAATAACTAAATCAGCCGAATGTATTGCACCGCTTGCATTAAATGCAATTATAGCATTGTTGTCTTTTCCGCTTTTCATTTCAACAAGATTGTTAGGAATGTCAATCATTACACAATCCCCATCGGCGAAATCTTTCATTATCCTGTCTTGAGCACCGAACTTACTCAATATTATTGTATCACTTCCTGTTAAGCTAACACTCATGTTTGTCTCCTTTTATTACGCTTCTAAATAAATAACTAAATCAGCCGAATGTATTGCACCGCTTGATTTTACCGCAATCTGTCCAGCCGGAGCAACTCTCTTCTCTCTCTCGATTAACTGCTGTGCCGATATAGGTAAAGTGTAAATATAATATCCCTGATCCTTAATATTTCTCACATGATCCTCGGGATCACCAAAGTACACACTTTGCAACCAAGTACCCGGAGCTAAGTAGCCGTTTGTTACGAATGCCTGACAAACGCCTCTCCATGCTTTCTTTAAGCCGTCCATGCCCTCTTCTGTTTGAGGTATCTTTGTTTGTGTCTGTGCAAGAAAATTAAACCCGGCGATTTGCAACTTCACTTTGAATGCAAGAGTGAAATAAATCACATCAAAAAAAGAATTGGCCCCGGAAGTAAAGAGCTTAGGAACTCCAAAATCTCCGTAAACATCAACACCGTTGTTATAAGCCGAGTCTAAAACTGTCTGATCAAGTCCTGTATCAGCGACTAAGCCTGTAATTTCTTTCAAGTGCATTGTTGACGCTGTTCTTGACCCTGACATATTAACACTAAGGCCTCTTGATGCATAACCTGCTGAAAAATCAAGGGCGTCATTCGCAGATACAGAATAATACAAACATCTGGTATGTGTTAATCCTGCGTCAGTTATATCTTTGAAAACTCCCTCAATGTCAGCTTCTACTGAAGATGCTACAAACATCAATTTATCCAATGTTTGAACTAACAACGCGGTTTCTTCAAGTAACGCATCGCTCATTTTCTTATTAGCCATTATACCGAAATAATTCACCGATCCTGCCGTTCTGATTATAGCGTCTTTCAGTCTCTCAACTCCGGCGTCGCTTCCTGTCGCACTTCCTGTTATACCAATAAGGGTACTAATATCTGTTCCTGTTGCCGGAGCCGTGCTTGGAGTGTTAATCACAATGCTTGCGCTCTCTCCGGTTGCTACTGTCTTCAATGTTACTTTCGCGCTTGTTACATCACCTGAAAGAGTGAACGCAAGGCCTGCAAGAGTAACAGCAGAGCTATTAAGACTTGAAAGAACCGTGCTGATACTTGTACTGTCAATCTCTCCGATCTCTATATCTGCTTGAGATCCACCGTCAACCTCTGCTCTAAGGAAATAATCATCGGCTGTTAACTGTGTGAAGTCAACCGTCTTGCTCGATAATATTGTTGCAGGCTGCGCTAATGCAGATTGACTCTGCGGTATAATAACTAAATATCCTTTCCCTGTTAAGATATTAGGGTTTTGTGCAAACACTACATTTGCCATCCTGTAAGTTGCGGAGTTGCTCCCGAAGTGTTCCGCAACACTCAAAGGCTCTAAATACAATTTGTAATCTCCGTAATTAGAAATTAACGGAACTTCATCTGTAAAAAGAGCTAAAGCCGAAGTATTTACATCTGCTACACCTCTTAATGCAGATAATACAGATACTCTCATTATATTATCCAACGATAATTTACTCATCCACTACCTCCTCGTTTGTTTTGTACTTATCATAGTAATTGTCAGTTACTTTCGTTTTTGTCTTTATATTAGATACCATAACCGGTATTCTAAATCTCTTTAATGCGCTTGCAGCCTCGATAAAAGATAAGTCTAAAATCTCACCCATCTTAAATATCTTCACGCTGTTCTCTGCCTGTTTATCTTCAGAATAAAAAGAGTTTAACGCCATTAACACCTCTTCTTTTCTATCAATCGCATCTCTGTTTTTAGATGTTATGTCTATATCAAATGTATCGTATGTTACCAACGACTGTATTTCTCTGTTGTTCTCATAATCAAATCGCCTTACATTCGATATTGGCTTGCCTCTTCTTGTTGAAACGACAATGTATAAGCCGTCATCCTTTGGCGGATCATAGTTTTCAGCATAGACAACAACTCTCTCAGGTTCTATGTCCATCTGTGTTGAAATAATATCACATAACATAACATCGACATCACTTTGCATAACACACCTTAATCAAAATCCTCTGTTGCTTCATAGCTGTAATATCCGGCCTCATCCCAGTTTGTTTTACTCTGTACTTTGTACTTCTTGCCAGATATAACAATAACATCATCTATCTTGAACTCTACACTCGACTTCATCCATATTGAATACCATACCCAGCTTCTTTGCTCCTCCGGCTTTCTGTTCACTTTCTCCGGCGGCAGAGGCTGTTTCATTAACTTAACAACAATATCCTCAAACGCCTCAACAGGTTTATGGTTCACGACAGACTTCGTAACTCTTGATATAGTCTGTGTCTTCATCCACCCTCTTAATGCCCCAGAAACTCTCGGTATGCTCATTTCTTCTTTATAACCTCACTCGATATACTCTTCCTTAGTGTTCCGTCATCTATAAGCACCGCTTCGCTTCCGCCTTTTCTTCTTGATGTCTCTTCTTTAATTGCTTCCCATTTACCAAAGCCCTTTGTATCAAAAGCCTCTTGTATCGCCGCCTCGCATGAAACCCCAATCAGCTTGAACAGTCCTTCCATATCGCCGTTTTTGACATATCCAGCCGACTTACTTTTTATCATCTTCGCTATATTCGCTTGCTTCTCTTCAATCGGCATCCGGATAAACGACCTTTCAGGTATTGAACCGTCAAGTCTGCCGAACTCGTGTACTGCTCCTATCCCTGCAACTGTTGCTCCGCCCTCGTACGATTGACCGCCTAATATACCTATCTTAGTGTAAACCTTAGCGTTTAACTTCTTTATTAGGCTTTCTAATTTCTTGAAATCATACTTAATCTTTACACTTCCGATATTTTCAGTTGTCAATAGTTAGTTCCTCCAATAATACAATATGCCGCACCGTCAAGATATGGTTTTGATATATTCAAGAACATTACGCCGTATGAAGTTGCGATAAAGAACGAATACGCTCCGTCTTGCATCCATTGAGGTATAGACAGAGACTCTGATACTGATCCAACTGATCTTGATGACTGTGCGAAATCTGCTTGACCTCCGCCGTCATCCTGTCTTATCATAAGCTCTAAATAATGAGCCGATAAATAAAGTAAGGCTTTTTTACCAATCAAGTTGTCATTATCCGATGGATATAAATCTGAATTGATTATTAAAAGAGCCTCGCTTATAGATTCTTCTATGTCTTTGTCTCTAACTGCGGGTATTGTTGTGCCGTATGTGAATTGACCTCTATCGAACTTATCTTTAAAATCTGCAACCGTTATTTCAAAAGACATACTAACTCCGTTATAAACTATAATAAGGGATATACAAAGCATACCCCTTATCTTTAAAAAAATTAAGTGCTTGACGCTGTTTCGTCGATATAAAGAACTTCCTGCGGTCTTGTAATCAATACGCCGGAATACTGCCCCATTGCAGCCTGTGTCCACTGATATTGATTTGCAGTATCAGCAGCAAACATTGTGAAATCAACCGGTAAAGTCATTTTCAATGTGTCTTTGTTTCTTCTATACAATACATATCTGTTTTTTGCAATGCCTCTTGAATCATTAACATCTGACTGACAATAAGCTAAATCAAGTATTTTGAAGTTAGCGTTTCCTGTCATCAATTTAAATATTTTTTCAAGATATTCAATTTTAGACATTCTTACATCTAAATCAGAAACAAAATCGCCTAAACCTAAGAAATCAGTAGTCGGTATAATAAATGTGTCCGGCTTAGCTGTTTTGTTAGAATATGTCCAGTATGTTTTTAACACATTGGCAACAAAAGATTTGAATTCAGCAGTTGTCATTTCAGATAACGGAGATGAAATCAAAGTTGTATTAGGTGTAAGATCAGGATTGTTAATTAGTCCTGTTAGTGTGCTAATATTAGGGTGTCCTAAAAAGCTCACTTCCTGAAGACCTAAGTCCCAGTCTTTTTTAAGAGATTTTAATCTTTCTTCAACCACATCCCATCTTTGAAACTGTGCTGCTTGTTTAATTTCAAGTATATTCCAGTTTACTTTTTTTAACCAGTATTGAGTCGGGATTCTGATCGGAGTTACAAACGCCCCAACTCCTTCAAGCTGACCCATATTGCCGTTTGCAGACACATCACCGGAGAAGAAGTCTCCACCTGTCTGAATGCTCATATTCTGAACAATCTCGGACGCATATGCTGCTTGACCAACATCAACATCAAAATATTCTGCAATCGGAACTTCATAGAACTTCTGTTCTATTACTTCTGCCCTTAAGTATGATAGCGTATCAATTGCATACTGATACCCTGCTTCAGACGGCGAGAATATTCCTGTTGAATTATTCAACGCCTTATTTAATATTTTACTCATTTCTGTAACCTCCCCTTATGTTGCTGAAACAGCGGTATTATCACAAGTTAATTCGACTCTGATAATATCGTCATTAGCGCCTTTGTCAAGCGCAACCCCAACCTCTGCATAGCCGGTTGTAACAGCTCTTACATATCCTGTACTTGCAACAATAAGAGCAACTTTCGTTCCTCTGTTAATTGCACCAGAACATTGGAAGTTGATAATATCGCCTTTTTTTGCAAGAACGAAATTATCCCCGGGTGAATGCTGGTTTTTCAATACAGAGAAAACTTTAACACCGTAAACAGCATCGTAGTTGTTTGTTCTCTTCCCAACAATAGGAATGCCTGCTGCTGCCTGATCGTCTGCGCCTAAGTCTTTCAATACAACACCTTCAGCCGGTAACATTGTGTTGGTTGAAGTGTCTTCAGGATCATATTTTACTTCCATCTGGTATGGATTAGGAACAACGCTTAGGCTTGACTCACCTATTGCTCTTTTTTTCTTAAATTGATTCGGATAAAAATAATTACTCATTATTTAGCCTCCTTTCGTCCGTATTTTGCATTACCTGCTGCAATTCTCTGATCCGCCGTTTTAGGCTTATTCGGAGCAAACGCGCCGGCATTGTTAAGAGCTTTCTGAACTTTCAGAAAGTTGTCTTTTTTTAAAGCATTTTCTTTTGCTTTTTCTTCTTCTGTTTTCTTTTCGTCTTCTGCAACTTCGTTTTGAACAGCGCCCTGATCATACTTTGACGCTTCTATTCCGTTCTTTGCAGCATTGCATTTGTTGTAAGCGTCTACAAGAGCGCTAATAAGAACTTTTTTACCGTCAACTTCAATCTCGTCATCGGGATTAAGCATGTTTTTTGCAAGCTCTTCTTTTTTCAATATTTCAGCCTGTTCTGCTTGATAAGTTGTGATTAAGTCTTTTAAAGATACCTGTTTGCCGTCAATATCTACAACGGCTTCTTCGGCATTGATTTTTTCTTCTTCTATTGCAGGTTTATCTTCAACAGAATTTTTCTTCTGATCAAAGAAAAAAAATACTTTCTTGCCTGATTTTTCTCCGCCCATTTTACTCTCCTTGTTTTTTTTTGTTAAAATGTTAACCAATTCATCTGATAATGAATTTTGATATTCTTTAGGCAACTCATATACTTTAGATTTTTCATATCTCGGATTGATAACAATCGCCAAGTGGGTATAATTTCCGTTAATAACTTCTTCGTCATAAGGAATATTATGCCAACTTCCGCCTTTCCCAACCTCTGACGGTTTATAGGCACATGATACCGAAAAACCGTTTTCGTCGATGTTCTTTTGAGTCTCTAAATCCCAAACGATAAAATCGCAAAACTTCCATCCGTTTTCAAGCCATCCGCAATCATAAACCACACCATCAGCTAAGGCTTCAACTTCTTCATCCGTTAATTTAAATGCTTGCTCGACTGTTAAGTCCTTATGCTCAACATTTACAACTGGTTTCCCAATGAATGAAGGTATCATCCGGCTTAATGCCTCTCTCGAAACAAAAACCATTCCTTGACCGACATCTTGATAACTTATAACTCCGGGTTCTATGAACTCCGCACGGTATCGTTTAGGATATTTATCAAAATTCATTAATTACCCTCTTTTTTCTTTTAATTATATAATTTTCACGAAATATATCAATGTTTATTGACATAGTAATATTATTATGTTATTATGACTTGACAAAAGGAGGAGTGTTTGGAACAATATTATTCAATACAAATTAAGGACAAAAGTTTGATTTTGAGACTGAATAAATATACTGCCGATAAATCCATAAAAGAGGGTAATCCGGTATATAACTTTCAAATAGTAGAGTCTCTGCTTGAAAGATTTTTAGATAAAGAGGGGGTGTAGGATGTTCAACTTCATTAAAAACATATTCACCAAAAGAAACAGAGCTCGTAAGATCATATCAAAAAAAGAAGTCAAAGAAATGTTCAAGGGTTTCACAAAAAACCAGTTGATACAGGTGATATTAAAACTCACTATTGAAAACTCCAATCTTAAGACAGGGATAAAGAAATGAAAATATCTAAAATGAATAAGTCTGAATTATTAATTCCATCAGGGCAACCAGCTATATTGCGAGTAGTTGATAAAATCAATGATATTATAGACTACATTAATTCAAAAGACAAAAAAGACATTAAATAAACTGTTTATGTTTTGTGTTCTTTTTGAAAAATATATCTATGAATTTGTTATAAACATCATAGTAACACTTTGAACAAACACCGTATGTATCAAAATACTCTTTGTTGAAAACTGTCTTTGTATCGTAAATATGGCCCATTTTCAACATATCGTTTAAATCTTTCTTACTGTTCTTAATCGCATATTGAACGCCGCAGCAGGGGTATATATTGCCGTTAGCTGCAATAACAGGCTTAATCATTGCAAGATAACACTTTTTCGCACCTTTTGTGAAAGATGTTCGTGATTGAAAAATCAATTTAGAGCAATCAATGTTATTCCGTATGAAATATTCTTCAATTTTCTTTACCCTATCATCCGTGTTATTTATATCCCCAACTACCCTGAAATGCGTTATCTCATTAAAAAAATCATTATAAAACTTCAATATTGTCGTAACATCCTTATCAGTATCTTTACCCGCGACATAACTAAACGCCCAGTCTGTTTTTACATTCTTGATATATTTCTCTATAACATCAAAAACTTTGTTATCATGCGAAGCCTCGGATAACGATAATCTGATCCAAGTACATTTATCAAATAAATCAGGAGTGTATCTATCCATTAACAAACCGTTTGATACAAGTCCTATCTTAATCTCTTTCTCTGTAAGGAAGTCGAATAGCTCGTTAATGTGTGGGTACATAAGAGGCTCACCGCCGCCGGAAACAGTTACTGACTGAATTGTGCTAATGTTCTTATTAATAAAAGCCTTAATTTCTTCAATATCGAGTTCATCTTTTTTATTCCTGTCATCACAACTACAAAAAGAGCAATTCAAGTTGCATTTGTTTGTCGGAAACAACTGTAAATGGACCGGTTTTAATTTGTTCTCTGCAAGCATTTTCAATGCTTTTCTGTTTAATATTAGTTTCTCCGGTATATCAATCTCTGCGCTTTTATATGAATTTAAATTGTCTTTTTCTTTTTTCATTGTTAATTCCTTTCTATTTTGGCGTATTATTTAGCGTATAACTTGAGTTATTATCCCCTAAGTGTTTGCAATGGTCTTGAGTAAAATAAGCAATCTTAAATCCTGCTTTCAAATATCTTCTTGAAAATTCATACTCCACACCGCTTACATTCGGGTTGAATTTCCCAAGAGTTTTTATATCACTCCATTTCTGTACAGATGGGTTTAAGTTCCAACCTGTCCAAGCCGGACGATCTAAATTATCTCGGACTTGATTATTCTCATAATTATATTTAATATAATCTATTCCGTTTTTTGTCTTAATAACTGTCTGATTTTTCGCCATGTTCGTACCAATGCGGTAAACAACTTCTTTAATCTCTGGGTATTCATCCATAACGAAAAAAGCCTTGCTGATAAGATTGTCCTTGATAGTGAACAGCCAATCATCCTCTGCATGAAATATATAATCAGTCTTGATTAAGTCAAAATAATAATTCAAGCTGTTTGCATGGCCTTTTGTATGAGATGATTTGTGTACTACAATATACGGCTTGTTTATTTTCATTAGCAACTGTATGATTTTAGACACATCTTCTTTATCAGAATTATCATCAATCAGTATAATCTCTTTTATGAAATCGTGATCTAAGCAGCAATCAAAAAAACTGTTTAGAGTTTGCTCCAATAGATTATACCTTTTACACGAAGTTATCATCATTGTAATTTTTATGTCATTCGGATATTTAGGACACAAATTAACTGGATTATCACTCATAGGCTTTAATGCTCCCCATTCTTTATTTACATTTCTTTTTATTACACCTTTTCGAGTTTCATATATATTCTTATTATGGTTTATCAGCTTCTTTATCTCTTCCGGCAGCTTGTCGAAAGAGCAGTTCCATTTCCGTTCATGCCACAGATGTACAACTGCACCCTCATACTTCATGTACTTACATCCGTTTGCAATAAGCCTTGAAACAATGTCATCGTCATCATAAGCAATGCCGGTTAAGTCTTCGTCATAGCCGTTAATATCAAGATATTCTGATTTTTTCATGCCCAAATAAAACGGGAGCTCTATTCTAAGGTTATTGAGTTTTATAAGAGCGTCTTTAGAGAAAGTTTTTCCACTCTTCATTTTCTCCAAAACAGAACCGTCATCATCTTTTGCAAAAGACGGTATTGCAAGTGCTCTGTCGTTTGACATAAGAGTTGAAATCATAACATCAATGTTGTTCTTGTTGAAAGACAACATCTCGGCGCACATTAGCAATATGTATTCTCCCTTTGCTTTCTTTGCACCTATGTTAAACGCATATCCGGGGATTCTCCAATCGTCTTGATTTTTCTTTGTTGCTGCAGTATTGATATAAATAATATTCAAGCAGTCTTTGAAGCTGTTTATGAGATTATGAATATCCTCTGACTCTATGCCCTCATCAAGTATGATAATTTCATAATCATATTTCTTTAATCCCTGTTCGGATAGACTAATAAGGTCGTATTTGAGTAAGTCTGTCCGATTGAATGTCGTAATAAGAATACTCAAGGATATTCTGTCTATCTCTTGATATTCTTTTTGACTTCTTATGTATTCAGCATTGCTTAGTTGATAGTTCTCATTGATTTTCATTACATTTAACGGATTTAAATCGTTGTAAACATATAACACCTTATCAATGAACTTACTGTGCTTTAAGCCTGACATCTCAATCATTGCAAACATTGCAGCGCAGTCATCCGCACTTGAGATATAATCACCGTTCTTATTCCTGAATGAATCGTCTTTAATCTTATCCCATAACCATTTTCTATAACTTCTTAAATGCGAAGTTGTCCATTTTCCTGATTTTCTATATGTTCGAGTGTCTTCAACCTGTTTACAAGTATTTGAATATTTACCACTCAACGGCTCAAAACTGCCGTAAGTCATCCAAATATTAGGATCACAGTAAACCTCGTTCAAATACTCAAGCACATCGTTAGAGGCCAGCCAATCATCACCGTCTAATATTACTATAATGTCATTCGGATCTGTTGCTGTTTGTTTTATAGCAGCTATCATGTTTACTAAGCCAGTACCGACTCTTTTCTCATTTACAACATATTTTATTTTGTCTTTCACTTCGGAATTAGATATAATTGATTCTATTTCTTTATGACTTCCATCCGTGGAGCAATCATTCACAATATGCATTTTCCAGTTACCGTATGTTTGGTTTATTACTGATCTAATACAGTTTCCTATCCATTCGTTTGCGTTGTAGAAAGTTGTTATTATTTTGAAGTTGTTTTTCATTTTAGCCGGAGACTTGCCTGTATAGAAAAAGTTCAAACATCCCGATATTGTGTTATGATAATTTTGATAATTTGCTTCGTTAACGCTATTAACATAATCGTTTGATATTCTCGATCCTCCGAACCAATGAATACCTATTGACCTGTTGTATATACTATCAGATATATCTTTATTGAATATTGTATCAATGTTGTTACTGTCAATTGGATAGACTGCGTCCATTTCTATATTACTGACTGTTGCTGATTTTATGTTGTCCCATGTGTTAAGATTCTGCTTTCTGAAAATATGACTGCCTGCAGATTGATAATCTTTGATTGAGAATGAACTTTTTGAATATTGGTATATCTTAGTAAAGAAGTTGTTTCTTTGTGAAGATAACAAAAAACCTATCGAATGATAGCCGTGATTCAAGCAAATGAAAGTGTCTTTTCCTGCGTTATCGGGAGTGTTTATCTTCAAATCAGTAATCGGGTTAAAATACAAAATGTCTATATCTGACCATAGTCCGCCATGTTCTGACAACAAATGCCATCTAAGGAAATCGGACTTAAACACTTCCGGTATTGAATTACTAATTCCTATCGTTCTGAAGTCAAAGCATATTTTGTTAATCTTAGGATAATTATCTCTGAAATACGAATAATAATCCTGACCTGTGAACTCTTGACTCTGCTCTCCTGTATTCCATGTGTTTTTGCCTTGGAACTTAACCGCCGGATAGTAAAAATACACTTCCCAATCGGGATTAAGCAGATGAAACGATACAACAGACATCATTCTTAAGTATGGCAATTTATCATTACCCCAATAGAAAAATGCTTTCTTTGGTATTCTTTGCAAATGCCACCCCATAGATTAACTCCTTGATTGTCTATACTATGATTATGAAATTGTGTCAAGTTGATTAGGGATAGTAATATAATTATATTATTGCTGTTACTCTATGATAGGGATAGGAACGCATCGACAAAGGAACGCTCTCCCCGGCCTTTGACACTCTGCTCCGATCATACTTCGGCTTTTCCACTTTCCAGCCTTTGCCTCTTGCACGCTGTCTGCATATATAGTATCGTCATCATAAGTGCATATTTTACCCTGCAATACATAATGGTTTTCATGCCCTGCGCTTCCAGTAGGATATTTACCCGCAGGATTACCTACAACTCTGTTATCGTTACTCGTTGACCATTTATAGAGTCTTATCCCGCTTGATTGGTATCTGTTATCTCTGAAATCAGACAGAAAAAGAGATGTTTCCTGTCGCGCTAAGAACTTCGCTTTATTCCGTGTCGTCTCGAACTCCGCTTCTATTCTCTCAATTAGCCGTTTTTTGTTATATCCCTCTGTAATTGACTTAGACATCATGTCTCGTAATCGTTCAACCTGTTCACTGTTCCAACATAGCTTTGGATCATCCTCATTGACAATATACAAGTTCATGTTCTTGTTGTATTGTTGGATCATTTTCTCTTTCATTACAGGGTTGATGTTCGGTATAAGTCCTAAGTCCGTGTATTCTCTGTTTAGAGCTATTTCAATGTCATCTGCGGTTTTATCAATTGAATACCTCATTGTTTTGAACCGCTCTTTTGCCTCATTACTCATGTTATCAAGTCGGATCATTATTTCAGAATGAAGTCTTTTTGCTTTCTCTGATGCTGAAATAGAAGCTGTTAATATATCATTCGGTATGTCTGACCTGTTCTTTATCTTGAATGATTTACTTCGGCTGTCGAAAGTTGAGAACTTAGACAGCTCTTTCGATATTGAGATGTTGAACTTGCCTTTAATATCATTGCCTTGTAAATATATTTTACCGGAATTGATCGCTGAAATCACGGCGTTAGTCGAGTTATATAGAGACTCTTTCAACAACTCGAATATAGGATTGAAGTAAACATCTCTTAACGCTTGAAACAGCTCTTTCTCAATATCAATCCATAAATCTTCGCTTTTCTGCATTTAACGCCTTTGTTATATGTTTGTATGTTCGTACCAATAGAATTGGACATTACAAAGATTGTTGTTCGACCCCGATGTAATACGGAAAATGTATTTCGTGTTTTGTTTAAAGTTTATTTCTTCATCGTTTCTCGTTCCTGATGATCCTTTACTCTGGTTGGTGTCAGAACCGCTTTTGTAGTAGATTAATCTCGTTCCGTCCGTTGTCCCGCCCGAAGTCCCTTTGTGTATTGTGACCCCCGGAGTTTTAACAGAGTTCCTGTTGTTGTTGAATACTGACTGCAATGTCGTTCCTGTCTTATCAGTCGCCTCAAATAACTCAAATTGAGTTATTGCCGAGCCGTCCTTTAAAAACGAAAAATGCCCCCATTTCGCTGTATCTGGAGTTGTTATAAGATAATCCTGAACACCTGCAGAATTGAGTGTGACATGATCAGTATAGAAATAATGATCCCCTGCATGAATTTCAGCGTGAGCATAGTCAATTGTTTTCACGGCATTTGTGGACTGATCTATCTGATCAAGAGACACTTTCGCCAAGCCATTGCCTATTATCTTTCTCATAATGAAACCTCCACAGAGCCGTTATCATTGACACACCTCATATAAACATCAATTGGAGCGTCGTTAACAATAACAAGCTGATTGACTTCACAGTTAATATCGTCAGATAAATCAACAGGCGCTGGATCGTCTGCGACTTTATAGGTGTAAACATAGTCTGCCGATGGATATTTCAGTATATCAATCGTCCCAGACATAACCGAACTTGCAACTTTATACCATGTGTTTTTAACAGGTAAAAGAACATTAACAGGGTTGCTCATAATAATACCTCACTTTTTGTTTCTAATCACTTTGACATTCTTTATCTCTTTCTTTGCATTGTTACTTGTAGTCGTAGGCATTGGCGTAACAGATGTTATTTTCTCATAATCCCCGGACGGCGGTAAAGGCTTTTCGGGTATCGTGTTCTCATCAACTTCAATCGTAATCAATCCGTCTTTTTTAGCCATCTCTACGCATTTCGGAGCTGATAATATTCCTCTGTCAAACCATTGCAGTATTCTGTTCTGCTTAGATGTTCTAACTGTCTCTTGATCAGTTTCAGATAATATCCTAAGCGGCGGAAACTTGATTTTGAATGACGGTATATATCCGTATAACACTTGAAAACCAATCTGCATTAATTGCTTGATAGCCGGTTTCAACTTCGGTCTTATCTCGGACTCAACCATTGAGTTGTAATTCTCTAAGTCGTCTTCACCGGATGAGAACCCTGCAGCAGACATACCAAAAATCTTTGTAACAGGCATATTCAGACAAGCGGCTATACCATATCTGTTTTCACGCTTAACCTCTGCTAATCCTGCAAACGCAAGCGTTTTCTGTTCATATTTATCGTTAATGTCCATCAACAGAGCATTAAGATAGCTCTTAATCTCGTTTGAGGCTTCTAACCGTTTCTTGATATTTGACACGCCACCATTTGTAAGAAGTTTTTGAGACAAATCTTTGATATAATATACATCAAGTTTTGATTCATCTAATATTTCATATAGCACATCGTCTGTTTTAATGTAGTTGTTCAAGTCTCTGATCATGGATTCGGCAACAGACATTCCCCAACCTCGCAATTGTCTGCGGATGTAATAAGGCGCTTTTTTACCTGTTGATAATATCATACGGCTTTTGTGTATCTCTTGACCGTATATATGAAAGCTCTCAATATTTCCAAAAGACATAAAAACATCTTCAATATTCTCAATGGGACTCTGTGAGTGTTGCAATACCCATCTGTCAATGTCATAGAAATCTAAAAGAGAGTCTTTATTGAGCTTCGATATTTCAAGCGGCTTTGAAGAGTCCTGATCAGTGTTGATAACTATACCGCCGCCGCCATATAGTCTTGACCATGTATAGAAATTAAGTATTACATCCCATAGATTATTGCTCTCCCACCATTCCATTACAGCCTCAATTTCATCTGCGGACACTTCATCTGACTCTATCTCTATACCTTTCGATATTGCATCAAGAATAGGAACTTGGACAGCTCTTTGAAAGATACCGTTACCGGAGAAAAGATAGGTTAAAATGATCCTGTTAAGAGTAATAAGAGAGTAATTGTTAGCAGCGCTTATTGTGCCATACTCTGACAACTGCGCCGTTCCTGTTGTCATGTTTGCTATTCTTGCCATTGCCGCCAATTCCGTTATGGAATTGTTATATATTCTGTTGAACTTCTTAGGTGTTTTCTTAGGAGTTACTGATATTGACATTTTTTTGCCTCCAAAATCATATAATTATAATACATTTTCAAATAAAAGCAAACATTTTTTTATTAATCCCAAACAGAGCCGACATATTCTATTTCTGCTCTTCCGATCATGTATGCATCCGCAAGGTTTGGAGACTTCGACGACTTGCCTTTTTTATCAACAAGTACCTTGCCTCTTGAACTTAAACGCTGAATCGGTTGAGACATTTCATTCACGAACTTGTTGAAAAGACGATGTTCTACAATATGCTTGAAGTTTATAACTTTTGTTGCATCATGGTTTTTACCCTCGCTGCAATAGAAAGTCTGCAAAAACTCGTTTCTCACTTTGAAATACGCTTGAGCTTTTGAATTCTCGAATATATCTCCGTTTGTTTTGTCGCCCTCTTGAACATATCCGTAATCGCTGTCATCCGGCCTTACTACTGATCCGGCAGCAGACCATCCTATTATCTTCATGGCAAGAGCTTTTTTGTTTTTCTCCGGTTCTTTTTGCAGCTCTTCTAATATCGAATTGAAACCGGCTTTCAGTCCTGCACCAACGCCTATACAGTCATATCGTATCTCATCCGCTCCGAAATCAACGGCCCTAAAGAACACTCTCCGAGCTGACTCGTTCGGATCATCCGTTGACCACTCATCAATATCAACAGGCATATTGCCATCAAAGCAAAAACAAGCGTTTGTATCAGTACCCTCATCCGCAACATCAACACTAACGATCTTTCTGCCTCTTAACTCTGCTGTAACTCTCTTTGCCGCATTAACCCATATAGACGGTATCAACACACTTGCAATTGAAGCATGAGCGTTTCTTAATATCTCTCGTTGGAATATATGCATTGTGCCTTCAAGCTCTGCTTTCTCTTTTCTCTTGTCAAACCACGCCTGATTATGCATAGGATTGTCATACCATTCAAAAACAAACACAGGTATTGCTCCCGATGATGTTTTCTGAAAGAAGATTGTATCTGTACCTGCATGAGTTGAAACATATATCTTACACGGAGACGCCTCCGACATAGACGCCTCTATTTTGTCAGCCTGTTCATAGAATGCACACTCGTCTGAAAATATAATACTCTTTCTGTCGCCTCGAAAAGGGTTCTCACCGCTTGCGCCGGCAATGCTTGATCCTGTCTCCGTATTATGAAAAAACATATTCTTTGAATCAATACTCTGTCTGAAGAAAGACGGCAAATTACCAAGAATGAACTCAACTTTTCCGAATAGTGTCGCCGGATCGCCAGCTCTATGACACTCTGTCGCCTTGAAAGTGTAAATCCCGACTGCTGCGTTTTTCTGAAACAACATAATCCATGTAGCAAAGGCAATAAAGCACCATGTGGCCCCGACATCTCGACATTTATCTATTGCGGCGTCCTCTTGATTGACATATCTTTCCCATAACCAATAGAAAAAATCTGTCTGTTTCTTGAATAGCTTGAACGGTATGACCTTATCGTTTTTGTTTCTCGGATCATAAGTGAATACAAAGTTGTTCACGAAATGCAAACAGCTTTCAACCAAAGGAAGTGAATACAGTTTTTTCAATTCGTACATTTTCTCGGGATTAGAGATTATTTGAGCTTTCTCTTTGAAAGATAAAACAGGTACTATTAACTCATTACTCATTCTTTGTTTTCTTGTATTTGCTGTTGTGATACCATTTTAAGATATAGCTTCTTTGCCTCTTCTTCAGTTATGTTACTGTAATCAACCGGAGGGATAATGCTCTTGCCGTCCGTTGTAACATCAATAGCCTGCTTTGCTTTCCATTCATCAGGGTATCTGTTGTATAACCAAGTCTTGCACGCTTCCGTCTCCGGCAACGCCGCTTTTTCAACTACTTTTTTCAAGACCCTAACTTCTTCACCGGTTAGGTCGTCTTTCTCGACTATGTACTGTCGTTCTTCGTATTTAAAACCGAGCGCATTACGCCGTAAGGCAGAGACGACCGGTTCGTCTATTTTGTACCTCACCTCTCTGACTTCATCTGCGAAATCGGGATCGTCTGTCATGTAGTTGTAATATGTTTGTTTGCTGATTTTCAATGCCGTGAATATATCGTAATCCCTTAAGCCTTTTGATACCCATTCAAGTATTCTTCTCTTGAGAGCCTTTGTCAACACTCTTCCGGTTTTTTTGCCGAGTTTCTTGATTCTCTCTATACCGTTTGCAATATCGATGTTGTTATCTGTTTGATCACTCATATTCTGTATTCCTCTTTGATTGCGTCTATAATATCAATGTATTTCAAAAACTTATCGTTCTCATTTTGGTTAATTGACCGCATGAAGTCCCATTTCTCGATGTTGTTCTCGAATACAATAGTTAGGCATTTGTCATTCCGTTCGGGATGTGAAACGCTGTTACCGTTGATTTTCTCCTGCTGTATTTCGTTCTTTTTGAAGTTGTCGTAACTTTCTTTGTATTTCTCCAAGCTCTCGACTTTCTTTTCATACGGTTTGTCTTTTTTCTCCGACTCCATTTCAACGAAATCAAGCTGTAAGAACTCAACATCCTGTTTCGTGAAACAAACATCTTTGATGAAATCTATCTGCGGGAACTGATCCCGAATGCCCTGTAACTTCTCTTTGTCGTACTCTCCCATAATAGATGTGTTGTTCAGTATCAAGTTGAGCTGTGCTTCCGTGTAATCGTCAACATCGACCTTGCAAACATCTATATAGTAATCTCCGTGCTTTTCTAACCTGTCGATCTCGGATAGCCTCTGATGACCGCCGACAAGATTGCCGGATCGGGCATTCCAAACAAGAGCCTCAACTAATCCATGCTCTTTGATGATCTTCCCAAGCCCTTTGCGGTTTTCGTCTGTCATTTTGCGAGGATTGTAATAAGCCTCGTTGATTTGTGATCTGTGGACTCTCTCTATTATGAATGTTTGATATTTCGTTAGTTTGCTGCCGTCATGCATGTCGCTTGCTCCTGTTATGTGAGAAAAAATATCAATAAGAAGTATAAGACAATATCGTTGTTTTGTCAAGAGTTTTATAAAACAACAAAACAGACATGCAAATCGATCAGATAATATATATAATTGATTAGATATTATATTAAATAAATATTGACAAAATAGACAATGTAGTATATAATCAATATATAAGATAAAGGAGTTAATATGAAAAATTTTAAAAAAAGAAAAATATTAAGAAATAAAAAAATAAGGGCTGAACAAGAAGTCCTTATGATAGAAAAATTAGCAGAGACATACAATGACTCTGCTTGGAATATGAGCGGAAGCCCAAAAATAGTCCGCTCAAAAAGCGGGCAGTATTTCTGCGGTTTTAATCTAACCGTAGAAATGATAGACGGAGATGAGCATTGCGATTACTCCGTACATATGTGGAATGGTAGGGATTGGAGTTAATCTAAAAGGTTTGATGGGTAGAAATATCTGTCAAGCCTTTTTTTTGTTAAAAAAATTAGCCGACGGGCTTAAAACGATAGGAGGATATATGAGAAAAACGACAGGACACTATATAGTGTCAAAGCCGAACAAAAGATCAACAATGTTGCGGATTGCAATCCCCGGAGACTGCGGAATTAACGAGGGGGACTCCGTGAAAGTTGATCTAATCGAGGCCGGAAAAATAACAATCACAAAAGACTAAAAAAGGGGGAATGTATGATTACTTTTGCAGCAATCAAAAAAGACGATGGCGTGATTATAATCGGAGAAAAAGGACAAAGACACTCTGATATATTATTCAACAAAAAATATCCGGTTGTTTGCACAAACATCGTCAAAGGGTTTGTTGACGAAAACAATAATTTCTATAACAGGCACGAAGCGGCTATTCATGCTTTTTCATGCGGACAGTTGCCGTACAATGAATGCCCTGAATATCTAATTAGTGAAGATCTATTTTGAGGAGAAAATAATGCAACAATTAATTACAAAACTAAAAGAGTCGAACCAAGACTTTGAGTTCTATCCGACAACAAAAGAAATGGTTGATATTGTCTTTCGAGACATAAGAGAGAAGAAAAAAGATTACAGAGGTTCTTTTGATAATTTCTCACTTCTTGACATAGGGGCAGGAAACGGCAATGTATTCAATCTGATTGAAGAGCTTATGCCTCCTCCGCCCGATCAATATTACAAGCCGCATATCGATAAGTACGCCATTGAAAAATCAGAAATACTGATCAATCAGATGGCAAGTGATATTATAGTAATCGGGACAGATTTCTATCAGCAGACCTTTGTTGATAAGAAAATGGATTTCATTTTTTGTAATCCGCCGTATTCCGATTACGATGGATGGATGTCAAAAATATTGCAAGAGGCAAATTGCAAGACAGCTTATTTTGTTATCCCGCAAAGATGGAAAGATAACAAAGAGCTAATGAAGTCGATAGAGAAGCGATCAAAGAATTACAATGTCTTACATTCATCGGATTTTCTCAATGCAGAAAGGCAGGCAAGAGCAAAAATCGATATTGTACGAATTGACTTCAACAGAGAATACAACGCTTTTGAAGAGTGGTTTGATACTCATTTCAAAATCAACGCAGAGAAACACAATGGCTATGAGTACAGATCAGAGCAAAAGAAACGAGAGGCAGTCAGAGAACAGGCTCTTGTCAAAGGCAAAAACATTATTGAATCGTTAGTTGAATTGTACCAAGAGGAATTAACAAAACTACTCAATAACTACAAATCTCTTGAAAATCTTGACAGCGACATTCTGAAAGAACTGAACATTAATCTATCAAATCTCAAAGAGGGATTAAGAACAAAAATTGAGGGCTTGAAAAATCTGTACTGGAAAGAGCTTTTTGACAATCTTGATAAGATCACAAAAAGGCTAACTTCGGGCAGTAGAGACAAACTATTAAGCGTGTTAAACAGAAACACAAATATTGATTTCTCTGCAAGCAATATTTATTCAGTTGTAATATGGGCTTTGAAAAATGCAAATAACTACATTGATGAACAGTTGAAGGAATTGTATTTTGAGATGTCTGAAAAAGATAATATCAAAAATTACAAATCAAATAAGAAATTAGTTGAGGATGGTTGGAGATATTCAAAAAAAGAACAGACTCACTATACTCTTGATTACAGGCTTGTATTTCAAAGAGGCACTTGTTTTTCTTCAGACTCATGGAGATATGATTACCCAAAAGGATTACACAAAACGACTCACGCTTTCCTAAATGACATTATTACAGTTGCCGATAATTTAGGGTTCATAGGCGTTGATAGTAGTTACAAATTTCAATGGGTTGCAGGAGTTGAAAATATTTTCAAATATGCAGATGGGAAAGAATTCATGCGAGTTCGGGCGTTTAAAAACGGAAACATCCATTGCAAGATAAATCAAGAGTTTATGAAAAAATTCAATATCGAGGCAGCAAGGCTCAACAAATGGGTGAAAGATGTGTCTGAATGTGCAGAAGAGCTTGAAATCCCTGAAAACGAAGTAAGAGAACTATACGCAAGCAACAAGAAAATTGAAACAAAAAACATTAAATTATTAGTGTAAAGGGGGTGAAATTGTGAAATGCAAAAACTGTGAGAATACGCCGATCATCATAAAAAAAGACGATGAAGCGTTCTTAAATCTTTGTCCGGATCATAACTGTTATGTTTTGACAAAGAAATTTTCACTAAGCAAGAACTGAAATGGTTCTGCCAGAAAATCAAAGTAATAACAAACTAAGGGGGATTACATGAGAGTAGTATCAGAGAAAGAGCGAAAAGAGAATGCAAGAAAAGCACGCGAGAAATACTGGGAAAAAGTAAAAAGCAACCCTGAATACAACAGTGAATTTTTTCAAAAGAGACGCGAAAAATTAAAACAGCAAAACGATGAAATAAGAGAGACGCTCAACACTAATAAGAAAATACACAAAAACACAAAAGAAGTCATATCTTTGAAACAATGTTATATCACCTGTAAAACTCAATGCTGTAAACCGACTGAATTTATGAAATGCAAAGAGTGTAAAGAGTATGCTTTGTTTCTTAGGAATATTAACGATTACAGAAACAGCAGAAACACTCTGCGATTGACTCATAACGAGCTTGTGTGAGGCGAAACTATGCGGCAGGGTGGTTTTTATACCCCTGCCTGTTTTTTTTGCTTTCTAACAACAATACGAGGCTAATACTCGCCAACAATTCAATGCAAAAAGCCGGAAAGAATAAATATACAGTCAATAGCTTGCCAGATAACAACCGAGATTTTGTCTTATCTGTTTTTATTTCTTTCGATAGGTTGCTCTTTTCGTCAAAGAGCTTGTTTAATGCTGATCTTTTCGATTCGAGTTTTTTCAAAAAACCATTGGATCCGTTAATCTGCCAAAAGTAAAAATTATATTGCTTGTCGTCAGTAGTAAGAGCGGATAATATTTTCTCTTGCCTGTTCTTTTCAGTCTCAATATCCTGTATCTCTTTTTCTATGATCGATATTTTTTTTGTTATTATTTCAGATTGGTTAATTTTTGATGTGTTCTCGACATTCTCTTGACTGTATAGTTTATCTTGATATTTTTCATATTGATATTGCAGTACCGTCATTGTATTATAAGCGAAAAGGCAAAGATATATACAAAAATATAAAAGTGCTATCGGTTTTTTTTCTTTTGCTTTCTCTATGAACTTCTTGAAAAACACTATCGCCGCAAGCATGAACGCTGCCGCTGATGTTAGGGCGTCGATCCGATCCTTGAAATCAAGGTTGCCGTAATAGTTGTACTTAATGCCGATATATACGAAATCCAAAAAAACAGCAAAGATAATAAAATTAAAAACAGCGGGTAAGTTTAAATTCTTTTTGATTCGGGGGAATGCATGAAAAGATTTTGTTGATTGGACTCCCGCTGTCTTTAATTTTATCGCCTCTTTTTTTTCATTAGCGCTTACGACACTGTCGATACTAAGAGGCACGCTCTCTGTTTCATCTGTTTTTTTATCATCCTCTTTAACCGGATTATCTTTCTTTGATACCGCCGGAATAGAAAACTTATTGTTAAGTCTTTTTAACTTTCCCTGCTTTGAAAGATCATCTAATAACTTCACGACCTCCTTTTCATCCGTCTGCATATATTTTGCAAGATAAGGAACAGTAGGCGGCGAATTATTATACCGGTTAACATACCAAATAATATGGTTATATAATTTAATTGTCTTATTAAGAACGCTCAAACTACATCCCCCTTTTATTTTGTTATATCATATTTATACACATCAGTCAATTTATTTTTAGATATTTCTTAATTTTTACCGAAAATACAACAAATATTTTGCTGTCACAGTTTTTTGTGACAGCAAGTCAGCGTTGTGACACTTTTTGTGACACCTTATTTCTTTATATATCAACGAGTTAAACCCTAAAAAAGGTCACTGTCACAGAAATTCCCCCCGGAACATAGCCTATAGGGAAAAGTAAAAATTAATAATAAAAAAATCCCTATATATATCTGTACTTTTTTATTTTGAGTCAGTCGCTTAATAATAATAATAAATATGTATAGTTTTTATTATTATTATTATTATTAGAGCTTTTTCGCATATAAAAACTACAATAGCTGCATACAAAAAATACATATGATATAAAACATATAAAAACTACTGTCACAACTTTTGTCACAAAAAAAAGGCGTTTTGAGTCAGTTTCTTGTAATTCGTTGTATATCAATGGTTTATAAAATGACTGCTGTCACAAAAAAAGGCGAAAGTGTCACAAAAAAACCGGAAAATTATTTTTTTTTATTATAAAAGTAATAGAAAAAAAACTTTTTAGCTGTTTTTTGCCTGTTTTTGTCTTTTTTTTATTATAAAAGTAATAGAAAAAAGATTTTTTTTATTTTTTTTTATTATAAAAGTAATAGAAAAAATGATTTTTGCCCTTTTTTTACCTTTTTGCTGTTTTTTTTTATTATAAAAGTGATAAAAAAAATGATTTTAGGTCGATTTTTCATTTTTTTTATTATAAAAGTAATAAAAAAATGTTTGCTTTTTTATTATAAAAGTGATAAAAAAATGTTGACAGGGCTATTTTTTTGTGATATATGTTCATCAGGAGGACAAAATATGTACGACAAAGAAGAAAAATGGTTATCTTTTCAAGTTGGAAAAGAGGATTATAAGAGGGTGAAAATCAGATGTGCCCAGAATGATATTGCGAGAATTAAGGATTTTTTGAAGCAGGCAGTGCTGTATGTTTTGAAAAACAATGACGCTTTGGAAGCTGTTGTCGCAGAGACTAAGATACAGACTTTCAATGAAGAGAACAAATCGGGTGATATTGTTATTGAAAGCACGGTCGTTGGTGAGCTTGATAAGAGCGATGTTGATTTCTTATAAGGGGGGGGGAGTATGAAAATAATTTACATTTCCGGTAAATACTCCGGCAATAACAGACAGGAAGTTGACGACAATATCAAGAAATCCGAGTTTGTCGCTAAGTCTTTGATATGGAAGTTTGGAAAAAAACACGGTTTATTTACTTTAATCCCACATAAAAACACAGCTCATTTTGAAGATGTTGATCATGTGTTAGGCGTTGATTACGATTACTGGATAGCCGGTTCTTTAGAGTTATTGAGGCGATCGGACTGCGTCTATATGATGTCGGGATGGAAAGACAGCAAAGGTGCTATACAAGAGCACAACACGGCAAGGATATTAGATATACCGATATTTTACGAGGGATATAAAAACACGGACGACAGCATAAGACATTTTCTTGAGGAGGACAGTAATGAGATATAAGGATAACCATTTTGACATTGACAACAGAATGGAAGGCTTTTGTTCAGAGTGTGCGCATAAAGAACATTGTACATCTATATGCGGGCCTTTAGAGAGATTTTCAAATGATGTTTTCTCGGAAAGGGATGAGATGAAGAAGTTTTTATCCGGACTTTTGAGACTATTGGATGAAAATAAGAATATAAAAAACATACTGAAAGACGATGATATTACATTTGATGATGTTTTTCATTTGTCTTTTGGAGAAGAAGAAGCGAAGAAGTTCATTTCTTGTTGACACAACAATAATTTTGTGCTATATAAAATATAAACGGGGGTATATTGTATATGAACAACTCAAAAAATGTTTTTCTTTTTGAAAAGAAATATCAAATTAACTTATCTGAAGAAAAGGATATATCAAAAAGAAAGAAAGAAATATTCCAAGATGTATTAAGCTCTTTGGTATTAAGCATTAAGAATGATATATTAATAGAAGAATCACAAATCGGAGACGACTTAACTATTCGTTTCCGTTTTGCTTATGTTGAAATCAAAAATAAAGGCAAAGAAATAATACAATGAGCATAGAGTTTGAGAAATACAAAAGACATCTCAAAGAGTATCTTCGTGTATCAGGGTACAATGTAAAACATAATCCTATGAGGTGCATTAACCCTTATCACAAAGATAGTACGCCGTCAATGCTGATATATGATGATTATTTCAAATGTCAAAGCTGCGGTATAAAAGGCGATATATATGACGCCGTGAACTACATTAAGGGCATTAGTAAGCAGATTGATCAATACAGAGAAATAGACAGAATGTTCGGAAACGGCGACTACTCTTTACCTGAAGAAAAAAAAAACTTCATGGTTGATATTGAGAGCGAGAACAATCTAAGGATATATCTCCGCAATCAAAGCAACAAGAACAAAGAGAGAATAACAGAATATTTCAAAAGAAGAGAATGTAATCAAGATATGATTGACTACTTCTCTTCATTAGGTTTGGGATATTGGACTGGTTTTGAGCAAGCAGGAAAAGAACTGTCTTACAAAATGCTGAAAATGGCAGGAATACCGCAGAAGAACCCAGAGACGAATAAGAGCTCTTGGAATAGTCCGGGTGTTGTGTTGAAAATCGGAAAAGGTTTCAAGCTCTTCTATTATGATGATACTGAAATATCAGTCAAAAAACAGAGCAAGAAAATGGGAAGTAAAGAGTGTTGCACTTTTCCGTTTCCTTGCTTGCCTGATAATGATGATATTATACTCGTTGAAGGTGAAATGTCAGCGTTAAGTATGTTTTTCATGGGATTCAAAAACACGGTTGCTATTGGTGGCGTGTCATCTCTGTCAAACGATGGAGTCCGTGCGTTATTGAAATACAGAAAAGTTTTCATCGCTTTTGACGGAGACAAAGCCGGCAGAGATGGTAAAGACGATCTAATTGAGAGACTTGTGTTCTGTGGTTATGACGGTCTTATTTGCCCTGTTGATTTGCCGGATGGATACGATCCTGACGACATGGTGAAGAAAGGCAAGAGAGATGAGCTGAAGAGGATCATTAAAGAGAGCGAAGTCAAGGCGAAAGAAGCGAAAGAAGAGAAAGACAGAAAAGAGCAAGAGGCTGTAAAAGAGCAAGAGGCAATAAACAGAGCGAACAACAACGAGAACTCTCAACCGGATAAGAAGAAAATGCCTTTCTATTTCGTCGGTTATGATGAAAACAGTTATTATGTTATGCCGACTAATCAGAGAATACCGATTAAGATCGGGAGAGGAGACACTAACATCAGAAACATGATGTACGATATTGCTCCTGAGGATTGGTGGATTGAGAATTTCACGAAAGAGAAAGAAATGCCGGACGGTCAATGGATTGTAACGGTTAATATATCAAAAGCTGTTGCTTGGTTCAGATCAGAGGCCCAAAAGAAAGGGTGGTATGATATGAATAACGAAAAAGGCGTCGGAGCTCATATTGACGGAGACGACATCGTATTGAATACAGGAAGAAACTTATATAGTCAAGATCAAAAGAAATATCTTGAATATTCCGAATATGAAGGTAAAAACCTTTACACTCGATCGAGAATATTCTTTGATGTTAAGGGCAAGTCTTGGAGCATCTCCGATACTCACGCTCTGTTCCGTGAGATTTGCCAGTACGGATTTGCAAGGAATGTTGATTACATGCTGTTGATGGGTTTTATTGTACTTGCTCCTTTTGCATCATTGTTGCATAGAAGACCGCACATAGCAGTAATGGGACAGAGAGGAACAGGTAAGACGACTCTAATTAACAACATCGTGAAACCGGCAATTGGAAGTACAGGGATATTTGTTGAGGGGAAACAAAGCTCTGAAGCCGGAATAAGACAGGCGATCGGCAGAGATTGCCGATCCGGTACATTCGATGAGTTTGAAGCCCATACTCACGAGGACTTTCAGAAATTGAAAAGCATATTGGGTCTTATGCGTAGTGCATACGGCGGAGACAGCACAACGATTAAGGGTAGCCAAAATCAAAGATCGCCTATCATATTTGAAACTCGGAGTATGTTTTTGTTAGCTGCAATTAACATTCACCTTGATAATGACGGTGATAGATCGAGAATACCGGTTTTGAAGATGAAGAGAAGCACGAATAAGATAGGTAAAACATTTGACTTCTCAGGATTAAGAAAAAGAACATTTGACACTTTCAAGAGAACGCTTGACAACATAGAACTTGCAAAGGAATACATTAAGAGCAATTGCGATCTTGACGACAGAGCAGCAGATACATACGGAGCATTGATTGGCGGGTTTTGGTCAGCAATAAGCGAATGTGATTTTCTTGGAAGCAGTGATCCTGCGATAAATCAGTCTGTGATAGACGCATTGTCTCAAGTGAAGATTGAAGTCGATGAGGTTCAAAGAGATGAAGAGCTTTTACTGGATAACATTTTGAATTATAAGGTGAGAATAGACCCGGGAACAGAGAAAACAATATCTGAAATGCTTGTATCAGTTGACTCTCAAGGGAAACTCACTTATGATAACAATTTGAGACAGATAGGTATTAGAAGAGATTTTAGGCTGAAGATGGACGGATACGATCTGAACTCATTGTCAATTAGTGTGAATAGTATCTATATTAGCGATATGCTGAAGTCAACGCCGTTCAGTAAGTATAAGAACATTCTTATTCGTCATCCGGCGTCATTATATGAAGATACGAAGCAGGTCAGAATGGTAGCAGGCAAACGAGAACGGTGCATAGTATTGGATTGGAGCGTAGTCGAACAGATACACTATGATTTGAAAGAGAATAAAGGTATTTTACCGTATTGATAGGAGGGGGAACATGGCAAGGAACACTAAAAACATAGAGAAAACAGTTCAAGAAATACTTGATACAGATGAAAGATTGTCCGTTATGTTGAAAGAAGCTGTTATTGCTGAAAGAAAAAAAATGAAATAATACAAAATATTTGTTGCATTGTTTTTATTAATGTGCTATAATTGTTTTATTAAGGGGGAATTATTATGAGTGATATTTCAAAAGCTATTTCTGCAGGATGGCGATATTCTGAAAAGCCGCACGCTGTCATTGGTGTTAATTACGCTTTTCGTAATACAGAATCCGGATGTCAAGTGATGTTTGAAGACAAGTCTTTCTATAATGAGAAAGAGTCTGTCGTTATGAGTGGCGTTAAGGATCATACGGCTATTAAGAACATCCACAATATTAAGAGTGTGTTTGTTGCTGATATTGTTGAGGTAATATTATGAGGCTATGGCACCGAAAATTAATCCCTTATTTACCGAGACAACAGATTCTCGGCCAGCATCGCGAGTGTTGCGCATTGAGGGGCAAGGGATGGGGTAGAAAACATTCAACCGTTGATTATGTGTTTGAGTATGATCCAGTAGTTCTGTACTTTTATCATTTGATCGTTATGCTTGAGATGGAGAGTCGAGGGTATAAGGTAGAGGAAAACTGGTTTAAAATGTCTTATCGAGGCAAGGCGTTGGGCTTTGATAGTGCGTGGCTATTTCATGCAAACAACGGCGGATCCGGTTTTACTTTTACTAAGCACGATGATAATTATCTTCGGGAGTGCTTGGATAACTTGAAAGGTAAGGGCGTGATTATATCTGAAGAAATATTTAATTTAGGGGGCGGAAAATGAGTGAATTTAAATATGGTGAAATGATTGAGGTAACAGATTATGGCATAAAATGGTTTGAAAGAATTTTTATTCATAAAGATTATAAAAGTCATTATTCAGAGGTAAGGTTTGGGGCGGTTGTAAGATATAATGAGTCAGATGAAGAGTATAGAAAGAAATTTGAAAACGGTGATTATAATATAGAATACTGGAAATATGCCCGAAAAATCAAAGATAAAAAATACGAGCCTTATACTGAAAAGGATAGATTGGTATTAAAGGTTATAAAAAATAAAGAGAACACAAGCACTTTTGTAATAATTAGTCAAGATAAATATTCGGTTCGTGTTGGTGTTGTTTGGGTAATGTATCAAGATTTATTTGAAAATTTTCTAAACGAAGACGGTACGCCTTGCGGTAATGAGGTAACAGAATGAATATAACAGAGTTGATTGATAAAGTAAAAAAAGAATATGATGACATAAACAATAATAGAATGTTATCACCGTTAGAAATTTTAAAGAGCTTTGCATTTTGCTATAAAACACTTATACCAGAACTTAAAAGATTAGAGCAAACACAAAAAGAATTGATTGAAGAAAATAAACGACTAAAAAGTTGTAGCAATTGTAAAAATATATATAATTGTAATAATTATTTAAATAAGATAACTTATTGCTTTGAGCATCAATTTATAAAGGACGGTAAATAATATGAGAGTTATATTTTTCCTTTTGCTAACTGTCAGCTTATATTCAATTGATTATACAGAACGGTTTGAAGTTGAAAAGCTAAACAGGAAAGCGCTTGTAAAGATAAATAATGAAACTCACTATAATAATATCTGTCAAATAAAGCGGACTAATTGGATGGAAGACATAAAGAAATATACAGGGTATTACTTTTCAAATAATGTAGTATTTTTGTATATTTGCATAGGTCAAGAGCCTATATTACTCTTTTGGAGTCCGAGCGGTGAATTTGTATATCGGGATGATGTTACTATAAAAATTAAAAAAACTAATTACGGTTATGCTGTTAGCGTGTTAGCCGAAATAGTTTTAATTATTGAAATTTATAACTAAGGAGTTAAGAATGGAATATTATAATCTAAATAATCATATTACAAAAGAAGACCTTATTAGTCAAGGGCTTTTGAACTGCGAGGGCGGTGATTGGGTAGTCTATCTGAAAGAGGGCGACATCGACTGTTCCAACAACCCATTATTGACATCGTTTTCAGCACCGATGCACAAAGAGGGTTACATCGACTGTTCCAACAACCCATTATTGACATCGTTATCATTACCGATGCACAAAGAGGGTTACATCTACTGTTCCAACAACCCATTATTGACATCGTTATCATTACCGATGCACAAAGAGGGTTACATCGACTGTTTCAACAACCCATTATTGACATCGTTATCATTACCGATGCACAAAGAGGGTTACATCGACTGTTTCAACAACCCATTATTGACATCGTTTTCAGCACCGATGCACAAAGAGGGTTACATCAACTGTTCCAACAACCCATTATTGACATC
>Ga0209287_10000099_pt1 | contig 55195 bp, 33 predicted proteins | sample PPLLak3cmMay2015_2_FD_187255 | JGI IMG/M metagenome (GOLD analysis project Ga0209287, IMG submission 187255) | Freshwater sediment microbial communities from Prairie Pothole Lake near Jamestown, North Dakota, USA - PPLs Lake P8 Core (1) Depth... | ecosystem: Environmental > Aquatic > Freshwater... | reverse complement strand
AGCCAATTATTCCCTCTTATTTGGATTGCCATACAATTGCCATATCATATTTTAAAAGAGCATTTTGCGCTAAATCGGTTGGTTAAAGATTATCAAATCGATTTGGTTATTTCCGATAATCGTTATGGGTTGTGGTGCAAGAATGCGAAAACAGTATTAATTACCCATCAGCTAAAGGTTCTCTTTCCAACTCCTTTTCGGAGTTTTGAGCTTGCCGGACAATGGGCTGTTCGTTTTTTTGCGGAGAAATTTGATAGCTGCTGGATACCCGATTTCTTAGGCTCAGATAATCTTGCTGGGGAATTATCACATCCTAGCAAAATCCCTTCAAATGCTGAGTATATTGGAATATTATCAAGATTTTTAGGCATTGAAATCAATCCAACTAGCATAAATTGGGATTTGGTTGGAGTTGTTTCGGGTCCATCACCTCAAAGAGAATTGTTTATTGAACAGGTTGAAAAACTAGTTCGAAGGCAAAAGACTAAAACCCTTATTATGACAGGAAAACCTGATGAGGGGACAGATATTATTGAGAAAAATGGGATTTGGTATGCAGGTCATTTAAACGATTCAACTTTTGCATCGGTATTGAAGTCATCAAAGTATCTGATTTGTAGAGCAGGGTATAGCTCCATAATGGACTTAGTTGCGTTGGGTGTAAAATGCTTGATAGTTCCTACACCTGGACAAACGGAGCAGGAGTACCTTGCAAAACATTTATCTAACGAAGGGTTATTTAAAGTTTGTCAGCAAAACAAATTAGAAAACATTGATATTTCAGAAGCAAAGGTTGAACTAGGCTCACATGACTCTTCGAATCTCCTACAAAACCCTATGCGTATTTAATTTCAATCGCCATTTTGATGCTATTATCACCTTGTTACTTTTTGTTTCGGTGAGGTTAATAGTTAAGATGTGATTTTTAACCCATGTTCTTCCTGGTACAGGTTGCCAACCTTTGGTGGGCTGAACTAAGATTTCAACCGATTTGCCCTTTTTAGTTATACTATATTTTCCACCAATAACACCTTTTTTTTCATCAACATCGATAGTAAATCGCCCATTGAGTAGAATACTATCTTTAAGACAAAAAAATTCAGGTAGAGCAGGAGAGAATTGTATAGTACTGTTATGCTTAACGCCCTTAAACAGAATACTTTTAATTTCTACATACCCATGGTTTTGATTAATTATATAGGTAATCGAATCGTTCTCATTACTCTCCTTTTTAATCCCTTCAGTTGGCACGCTTTTATTTGTATTCCAAATTATGAAGATCGGGTCAAACGACCATCGAGCAAAGTACAATCGTTGCCAGTTGATAAGCCCTGGTATTTTCTTAATAGTCAGTATTGTATCGTTTATTGCGATGGACGCATTGCCCTCATGAGTGTTCAAGAAGTTCATTTTTCGCATGTACCATAACGGGAAAAAGGTGTAATCAGAATGATGTAGGTTTATTAAGCCTATTGGCGCTATAAAGTCTAAACTTTCGGGGTAATTTCCTGAAAGATTTGCAACAATATTATTTCCATATTTATCGGTAAATGATAGGTTGAACTTAAGATTACCATTTTGGTTTTCGAATGAGCAGGTTGGATTGAATAGTTGAGTTGGAATTGTATGTTGAACCGAGTCGAAGTAGTACAGCTGCTGTTTCATGTTCAACCCTTTGGTATGATATATCTCCAATCTATCATCGTGACGCATTAGCATGCAAACAATGCCCTTTCCAAAAACAGAGTCGTTGTAAAACTGGCATTCTAGAAACTTGTACTTAATATGCCCCTTGAAATCGAAGAGCATTAGTTTCTCAGGATTCTCAATGTCCATCGAAAAGGGAGATATAATAACCCCTTTAGATGCGCTAGCATAAATATCAGTTCTCAAATCATCATTAATTAAGAACCTTTCAGGATTTAACGAAACGTCTTTAAGGATGGTACATGAGTAGAATGTTAGAAATAAGACAACCTCGAACGCCGGATTCTTTTTCATTTTTTTAATGTGTTTACAAGATTGTCAATTTCCTCAATCCTTAGCTTCGATACTGTTGACGATACTCCTGAAATTTTACGCACCAAAAACCGTTCGAAAAAATTCATCTTTTCGAATAGAAATTCCCCCCCAACTATTGCATTGTAAACGGAATGATTTCTAAGGAGTTCAGGGTAGTTATTGTTAAACTCCTCTTGCTCTTTCTTTTCGTCCATGCAGCAGAGGTAAAGGGAAACCCTTTTCTGCATCAGGGAAATGGTATTATCCTTAATAAATTTTTTAATATCGCTTTGAATACTCCCAGCGTGAATTGAACTACCAATGATAATGGTCTCGTAGTCCGATAAGTCAATCTTGGGCTTATATTTTAAGTTATAGGTTTGCACAGTTGTGCTATCGAGTTTTTCTTTGATGATATTTGCTACCTTTTCGGTAGTTCCATGGCTTGATGCGAAGACAATAAGTGTTTTCATTTTTATATTTTTTTGCGTTTGAATACTCTGTGAATTTGATTGGCATGAATTCAATGCTATTAATAGGAATAGCGTTACGGCTCTCATTCTATTTCGATTGATTTTTACCGAACTGATAGATAATACCAAACTTCATAAAACTGGAGGCGGGCATTTCATATATACTTTGGTTATAAAAATCGTTGTAAATTTTTGTGCCCCGGTACACATCAAAATAGAACCCTAGTTTGCTGCCATTATTCATATGAAATGGTGTTGCTGATAACCCTGCGGTAATCCCGCTTGAGAAGTTATTGAGGCTATAATCGGTTAGAGCAGTTCCGCTGTCTAAAACCGAGAACATATTGAACTGTATAAGGTAACCAACCTTAAACTGAATTGAGCCAAGAGGATTGTTTTTATGAAAAAAACTAAAGTTATAGGTAACAGGGAGCATAATCTGTGAACTACTAATCCTTCGATTTCCGCTGTACCCATTGCTATAATCATTAAAGGTAAAGGTCTGGTTATTGTACATATAGTCAATACCCGTTTCTATAGCATTTCGTTTGATAGGCAAAACCACATGACCACTAGCATTGAACCCTATTTTAGTTGCTCCAGTAAACGCATCGGGTTGGACGTTGGAGGTTTTAGTGAAATCGGTATTTTCGGTAATACCGCCTTTGTTAAACCCTATCTGCGCTCTGTAGTATGGATGAAGTGTATCTTTGCTGATACTGCAACCTGCAAGCATTAGGGTGGGTATGAAAAGAAGCCCTTTTTTCATTTTGTGTCAGAATTAATATTTGATACAAATGAAGATGAAAACCCCAATTTAGAAGTCTTACTTTCCGTTTTTGAAGTATCAACAAAATGAGAATTGCAAAAAAAAGAGGTCTCAATTTATTGAGACCTCTCGATATATTCACTGGGAGTATGCCCTGAGACCTTCTTAAATACTCGATTGAAAGTTGCTTTAGAGTTAAAGCCGCAATTATATGCTATACCAATTATGTTTAGATTCTTATTTTGTAAATCTTTGCACTGTTTTTTGAACTCTTCAACCCTATAATAGTTAATAAAATCAAAAAAATTCTTGTTTAAGTCGGTATTGATAATATCTGAAAGGTATTCTGATGATACTTTAAGCTCCTTGCTAAGCATGCTGAGGGTAATTTCGGGTTGCAGGTATGGCTTTTGAAGTCTCATATAATCTAGAAGCGTTTGAATAAACGCTTTCTCATCTTCACGCAAGGGCTTAATGGGAGACCCTTCTGGGTGATGCATTAATGTTTTTTCGAGGTTAACGTCTATTGTTTTTGTAAGGAACAGATTCTCCTGCTTGATACCGTAAAACCCAATAAAAACTAAGTAAACCGATGCAATAATAAAGCTCAAGAATTGCAGCAAACCAAAGGTTGCAATAGGAACAAAAAGGTCGATAATAAAGAATGAATTGACGAAAACGGATAACAAAATCCAAGATTTCAAACCAAGGTTTAGCCATTTTAGGTCAATGCCAATGGTTTGAGAGAAGTACCCCTCGATCTCCCCTTTATATTTAACTATCAGTTTAAGCCCAAAGTAAAAATACACTATCTGCGAGAAGGCGATAAGGAGAAGGAATACAGGGTATGTAAAGGATTGCTTAAAGGTTTCTGAAAGCACGTAAGCAATTCTCTCATTTACCGGTATTGAGTATATTTCAATGGAATGCTGAAGAATCATTCCTGCAAATGGTATTAAATTTAGCAGGTAGATAGCTTTAAACCTGAAATACTGGTCGGTTAACGATTTTATATATAGCCAAAGGATAGGGCCATGCAAAAGAAGGAATGGTGCTGCAGTAAATATGAACCAAGGGTATGGGAAGCCATTCTGACGGTTGTATGCCTCTATGTAGCTTAAAAAGATATTGATAGCAAATGCAAGAAAAAATACGGCTAGTATAAAATCCGAAACTGATTTTTTCTTCTTGGTAAGGATTAGCATGGCTAAGAAAATGCCTTCAAAAATCCCGATGATAAGAATGTTTATCATGAATTAAAAATTATTGAAGTTACATATTCCCCCTTTCGGAATCGTTTAGTATCCGTTTGGTGATTATCCTTACAGGAAACCTGGCCGCTAGGAACCCGATGACAATTACAATAATTAGCACCAAGCTAATATCTAAAAGTTGAATATCAACGGGGTAGGTATCAATAATAAAACTTCCTGATCCCTGAATTTTAATTAACCCGAATGTGGTCTGAGCCCAGCAAATTATTAGACCGAAAACCGTTCCAATTAGAGTTCCACCCATCGTGATAAGCATACCTTCTGCCATAAAAATTTTTTGAATCAACTCATTATCAGCCCCCATACTGCGAATGGTTTCCACATCGCTACGCTTATCGATGATAAGCATTGAAAGAGAGCCAATAATATTGAATGATGCAATTACAAGAATTAGTGAAAGAATGAACCCGATGGCAAGTTTTTCCGATTTCATGGTGCGGAACAACACCTCGTTCTGTTGAAATCTATTTAATACTTTATAATTGCTCCCAAGAGTTTCTTTTACTTTTTCTTGAAGGGTTTCTATTTTCACACCTACCTTTGATTTGAGTTCAATGGAGGTGACTTCATTTGTATAATTCAAAAGATCTCGTGCAAACTCAATTGGAATAATAACATATTTTGAGTCGAACTCCACTTCAATGGCAAAAACGCCAGCAAGCATTATACCCTTTGTAGTAAATAAGTTTTCGGGTGATAATGATGTGTATTTTCCCCTTTTGGGGACGTAGATGATTAGTGGATCGAATTGGGAAATTCTAGCGTTAAGGTAGTACGCTACACCTTGCCCCATTATGGCATGTGGTTGATTTGCTTTCCATAGGTCGAATGTTCCATCTATCATCATCGAATCAACCCCTGTGAGAGTTGCATAGTTCTTGCTTACCCCTTTTATCATTCCGGGATACTGCTTGTCGCCACATCGGAAAATGGCATTTTCCTCTAAAACCTCAACAAAAATGGCAACCCCCTCCATCGTTTTTAATTTTTCGATCTCAGGAAGGTTTGGACTGAACGTTTTACCCTCAACCAAGCTAATCTTGATTTCGGCATCAAATGTTGAGTACATTTTTTTGATAAGTGAATCGAAACCGTTAAAAACAGAGAGAACAACAACTAAGGCAGCAACCCCCATTGTAACTCCAAATAGCGAAATAATGGAGATAATGTTAATTACATTATGCGATTTCTTGGCAAAAAGGTATCGCTTGGCTATGAATAGGGGGAAATTCATTAGTTGATTTTTTTAACCCTTCAAGGGTTAATTATTATACTTTCCTACAAATATACAGAATCTCATCCTTAGGTAAGGCGTATCGTTTTATTAAATCCTCAGAGAATGTATGAACGTAATTATCCTCAGTTACATCAAATCCAGCTTCACGGAGTCGTTTAGCATAATCCCTACCATATAGCCTAAGGTGATCGCGCTGCTTGTAATGTTTTTCCCTAAGTTCAGGGGTATTGATATTGCTATCCTCTAGTGTAACTTCAAGGGAATAATCGAGAGGGATCTGAAAAATTCCGAATCCTCCTGGCTTCATAATTCTAAACATTTCGCTCATGGCTTGTCTATCGTCATCAACATGTTCAAGCACATGGTTACAGATAATAATATCGAAATTTGAATCGGGGAAAGGAATACTCTGAACATCCAGCTTAACATCAGCCCAAGGAGAAATCAGATCCGCAGTTATATAATCGAGGTTCGCTAATTTTTTGAATGGTTTTATGAAGCAGTATTCAGGGGCAATATGCAGCACTCGCTTCGGGCTTGTGAAAAAATCGGTTCGATTCTTCAGGTATAGCCATATCAGCCGATGCCTTTCGAGCGAAAGGGAGTGGAATGCCAACGCATTTGGGCGTGATTGGAGTCTTCCGTAGGGTAGTATTTTTCGGTACTTTTTTCCCGAGATGGGGTCTTCAATTCTATTGCCTATATAGAATATTGCAATCGAACGTAAAAGAAAAGCAACCACCATCTGCTGATAGTGGCGGGGTATAAACCGTGAAGCAAGAGATATAATATGTTTGAGCATTAACTAACTCTTCAGAAGTTTATCAATGTTTTCGATATAATCGAGCGAGTCATCAAGAAAGAAGGATAGCTCAGGAACTATTCTTAGCTGATGCCTAACCCTTTGGGCCAATTCATGACGGAATTGCTTGGTATGAACCCTAACGGTTTGAAGCATCTCCTCCTTCTTATCGGTGGGGAATATGCTGATATAGACCTTGGCTACGCCGAGATCGGGGCTAACCCTAACTGATGTAACCGTAATTATCTTTCCCCTAAATAAAGAAGTGCCTTCCTTCTGAAATATATCCCCTAAATCCTTCTGAAGCAACCTCGATACCTTGTTTAACCTTGTGCCTTCCATATCCTTGATTTTGTGCAAAGATAGTTGATTTAAAAGATAATAACAGAACTCGATCCTCTGATATGTTATCCTGCCCTTTAAAAATCACACAGAATCTTTTTCAATTATTATTAACCGAGAAAAAAATCTAAAATCAATAGGTCGCAGCGATGCTGCTTCTATCTAAAATGTAATCGTCTATTCTACAAATAGTTCGCAGCAATGCTGCTTTTCTATAGTCGCATAGCGATGACCTATTTGTAGTAATTAGAGAAAAATCAAATTCAAGCCCCATTAGGCCTGCCTGCCGGTAGGCAGGGGCGACCTATACATAGAATGTAGTAATATCAAGTATTTCATGAATTGTATAGTATTTTAGTCGGTCAGTAGTGATACATTATATAGATTAAGCAGTTTTGTGCTTCGTTAAAATCTCATAATATGATAGTTACGGTATTTTTTAAACCAAAAATCAATAACTCCGCCCCTGCCTACCGGCCGGCAGGTTTTAAGGCGGAGTCAAGATAAAGAAGAATCCTCGGCTTTAGCCAAAAGCGTAATGTACGGTTTTAAGAGTAGAATTGTTTCTACGTTGATTACTAGAAAGTATATAGCAGCTGGTGTAGAAAGTCAAGGGCTGAAGCTCACAAATCGTTAGATCATTATCTCCGCCTTAAAAGGCGGAGTTATTAGAACAATCCTCTTTCCGAGGGCTATAACGCTTTGGGTAAGCAGTATAGATACAACAGCTGATAATTAATCTGTATAATGTCTATTATACCTTAACTAATTGTTGACTTTACAAATAATTCGATAATGTATTTATTTCCATTAAATTTGTGATGGCAATAATTAAATTTCATTGATTTGGCTTGATTCAGGAGTAAGTATTATTGAGTTCTTACTTTGTAACTATTCAGCAGTAATTGAATTGAACAAAAACCACGGAGAGCCACAACTTGTCCCGATTTATCGGGAGAGGCAATTATAAAAAAACGACTGATTATCAAAATGCAAAAGAATCACTAACACAAAAAACATAAATATTTTCTCTGTGAAACTCTGTGCCCTCTCCCGATAAATCGGGACGGGCTGTTTTTCCGTGGTGAATAGTTACCTTACTTTTAATAATATTAAATATAAATTTGTTGTATGTCCAAAAAGCTAATAAAAGTTGACGATAAGCTATCAAAATCAAAGTATAAGCAGATTATTGACTCTATAATCGTTTCGATTAACGAAGGAAAACTATGTAAAGGCGATTTGATGCCTAGCATTAATCAGGTTTGTGCGGATTGGGGTCTTTCGCGCGACACCGTTATCTCAGCATACAACGAGTTAAAGGCCAGAGGAATTATTACTTCTAGCCCAGGAAAGGGATATTATGTGGATAGTATAACCACAATGTTTAAGCATAAAATATTTGTTCTTTTCGATGAGTTAAATGCGTTCAAGGAGGATTTGTACTCATCATTTCTTGAGGCTTTAGATGGCAAAGCACAGGTTGACATTTACTTTCATCACTTTAACAGAAAAATTTTCGATAGTTTAATTAAGGACAACAATGGCAATTATACCACTTATATATTGATGCCAACAAAATTCGAGGGGGTACAATCAACGCTGCAAAGTTTAACCGGGAAAGTCATAATCCTCGACCAGCTACCATCGGAGCTGGGGAATAGCTACTCATCGGTTTTCCAGAATTTTGAGAAGGATGTATATAATGCATTAAAATCAAGGCTTGATCTGCTTGAAAAGTATAAGAAAATAGTAATGGTATATCCTGGTGGAAAGGAACCTGAGGGTGAGTTTAAAGGATTTCAGAAATTTTGTAAGGATTATAAAATCAACCATCAAGTAATTGATAACCTTAACGAAGTTAAGATATCCAAAGGTGAGGCCTATATTGCAATCTGGGATCGTGATTTAGTTTTATTGGTGAATCAAGCAAAAGAGTTGGGTTTGCAGCTTGGTCAAGATCTTGGTATTATATCTTATAATGATACTTCTCTTAAGCAAGTTGTAGTTAATGGTATTACCACAATAAGTACCGACTTTAAGCTAATGGGCAAGACGTTGGCTGAGTTGGTTTTTGATAAAAGGGTTATACTAATCGAAAATCCATCGTCGTTGGTTGTACGAGGATCGCTTTAATTTTATTCATTTCGTTTTTGCTATGTAGTGACTTTTCGTATATTCATAGTCTAATATATTTCATATCAACTCTGTAAGGGTTCAAAACCCTGACAGAGTTGATTACAATTGAATGTAATTTTTATTTTTAGACCCGATATAATCTGTTTTCATCCATAATAAATAAGGGATACCTTAACTCTCTCCGTTATTCCTTTCTCTAATAAATCTTAATGTTTCTATATGTGATTTATAAACGTCAGATAAACATGATGTTATTAAAATATTTATTTTTTCTATAAAAAAAACATACTAGTACCTACTAGTATTATAAAAAAATTGTATATTTCGATATTAAATTAGCTTAAATAATTATTAAATAACAGAATAACAAATAAATAGAAATTGATACTGAAAATTTATAAACAATAAAAAATAATAACCATATGCATGTGACATACTAAAATCCCCTAATTTCACTTAACTAAATACAAAACTATGAAAGTAAAAATCAAACGAAGAATGCTTACAGAAGAGTTGGTTGGAAAAGCAACGCTTCTGTTAATTGGTATTCTGTTGGTTTGCAGTCAGATAGGCTATGCAACCCCGAATACTAGCGAAAATCAAGAAAAGATTACCATAACCGGTAAGGTGGTTGACAGCAATGGCGAAACCATTGTTGGCGCTAACGTTTTAATTAAAGGAACTACAACAGGGGTGGTTACCGATGTTAATGGTAATTACTCAATTCAAGCGAACCAAGGGGATGTACTAGCATTCTCCTTTGTAGGTATGGTGAGCCAAGAGGTAGTTGTTGGCACATCAAATACAATAAATATTACACTAGCAACCGAAACTACAGATATTGATGAGTTGGTAGTTGTAGGGTATGGAACACAGAAAAAAGTAAACCTTACAGGTGCTGTTGCTGCAGTACAAGCTGAAAAACTTTCGAACCGACCAATGACCAATGTATCAACAGCTTTACAAGGCTTGTTACCAGGAGTGGTAATTATTCAAAACAGTGGTCAACCAGGTAAAGATTTTGCTTCAATTAGCATCAGAGGTACGGGAACTCTTAATAATGGTAGCCCGATGATTGTTGTTGATGGAGTTGAATCAACCATGAACGATATTGATCCTAATGATATTGAAAATGTTTCAGTTCTGAAAGATGCAGCTTCCGCATCAATCTACGGGACAAGAGCAGCTAACGGTGTTATATTAATTACTACCAAAAAAGGCAAAAATAGCCCAATGAAATTAAGCTATTCGGGATACATGGGAAAACAAAAACCAACTAGACTCCCTGAATACTTCGAATCTGCCGAATACGCTGAAATAACTAACGAAGCAAGGGTAAATATGGGTTTAACGCCAACCTATACGGCTCAACAGATTCAGTTATTCAGAGATGGATCAGATCCAGATAACTATGCAAACACCAATTGGCAAAACCTGCTTTATGCTGGTTCAGGGTTACAGCAAAGTCATTATCTTGATATTTCTGGAGGAACCGATAAAACCCAGTACATGGTATCCCTTGGACATCTGAGTCAGGATGGAATTATTAAACTTGCTTCTGATAAAAGATATAATTTCAGAACAAACTTCAATACCCAAATCTATAAAAACCTTCATTTTGGCTTTAATTTATCCTACAGCTTGTCAAATGTAGTAGAACCTACAAATCCATACACAGGTGATATGGCACAGATATTCAGGCAGGTAAACAGAATCTCTCCCATGGTGCCCTATAAGTATTCCGATGGTCTTTATGGATATATTAATGATGGAAACCCGATTGCCTGGATGGATCTTGGAGCTACAAATAATTCAAAATATAACAGGGGCTTGGCCAATATATTTGCAGAATTCGAGCCCTTTAAAGGACTTAAGCTAAAAGGAAATTTAGGTTATACAAATACACTTGATCAGGGCTCAATGTTTGTGAAAGATATTCAATTCTATAGTTTTGCAACCAAACAACCAACTCTTTACCAGGGGCCTAACTACCAGAGAGATTATTTTGGGTATGATCATACTATAACATTACAAAGTATCTTGGAGTATAGTAAAACAATTGCAAATCACAGTTTTGTTATTTTAACAGGGTACTCTCAGGAATTATCAAGGAGCGATTATACTCAAGGGGTAAGGAAATCATTTTTAAATAACGAACTCTACGAACTAAATGCAGGATCAACAGTAGGTCAGTCGGTTGAGGGATCCGCATCTGAAATTGCCATGCAATCCTATTTTGGAAGGTTGAGCTATAATTTTAAAGATAGATATTTATTTGAAGCAAACTATAGATTCGATGGTTCTTCACGATTTGGGAAAGATTACAGGTTTGGATTTTTCCCTTCGTTCTCTGTAGGATGGAGGGTTTCGGAAGAGTCATTTTTAAAAGATAATAGCTATATTTCAAACCTTAAGGTCAGAGGGTCATGGGGTAAATTAGGAAATGATAATATTGGAACATATCCTTCAATCTCTGCAATCTCTTTGGGACAAAACTATAATTTTAATAATGACGTTGCCGCAGGTGCAGCTGCAACTAGTGCAGGTAATGATCAGTTAAGATGGGAAGCAACTGAAATACTAGATGCCGGACTTGATATTGGCATGTTCCAAAATAGTTTGACCTTATCGGCCGATTATTTCATTAAAAAGGCACAAGACATTCTTATGACTCTCCCATTACCTGCCACTTTTGGATTATCAGCACCATATCAAAACGCAGGAAAGGTTGAAAATAAAGGCTTTGAATTTCAGCTAGGCTATAAAGGCAAATCGGGAGATTTCAATTACGATGTTTCATTCAATACCTCTTTTATAGATAATAAGGTTACTGATCTAAAAGGAATTGATCCTATCGTAAATGGAATATGGTTCAAAAAGGTTGGCTACCCAGTAAACTCCTTTTATGGCTACGAGGCAGAGGGTATTTTTAATACTCAAGAAGAAGTAAATGGACATGCCACACAGGCAACCGGCACAGGTCCTGGCGATATTAAATACAAAGATCAAAATGGTGATGGCGTAATTGATGGAGATGACAGGGTTTATCTTGGAAGCCCCGATCCGGGAATTATTTATGGGCTAACCATATCTGCAAATTGGAAAGGGTTCGATCTTTCAGTTTTCTTTCAGGGAGTGGGTGATGTTAAAGGGTACTTGCAGATTGAAGCAATTGGAGAAATTGGTGGAAACACATCAAAACCTTCATCTCTTTGGAGAGATAGGTGGACCCCTGAGAACTTAAGCCAGAAATTTCCACGTGCCTTATTAAGTAGCAGAACTCAGAATAGTGCTTCTAAAAATCCATCTTCATTTTGGGTTCTCAACGGATCTTACGTTCGATTAAAGAACATTCAACTGGGGTATACAATTCCCAAAAAGGTAACCAATAAAATTGGAATTGATAGAATCAGGATCTACTATAGCGGACAGAATATTCTTACCTTAACTAAATTTAAAAATAAGGGTTTCGATCCTGAAGCCCCAGCGGGTTCAAGGGGTAACTATTATCCACAGGTAATGGTTCATACTATAGGTGTAAATATTAACTTTTAAAGCTTACTCTCATGAAAAAACTACATGTATTAATAATAGCAATAATCCTATTAAGCTCGTGTGAGAAAGATTTTCTTGACAGGAGCCCCCTGGATCAATTATCACAAACCTCTTTTTGGAAAACTCCAGCGGATGCACTAGCTGCTGTCAATGGTTGCTATGCAGGTTGGGAGGATGGATATAATGTCTTTTATACTGATTGTGCTACTGATAATGCCTATAATCCTTTTCCTTGGGAAGGATTCACTGTGCTTGGTAGCGGTTTGCAAACTCCAACTGACTTTGGAACAAGCCGATATTCATTTACAACAGTTAGAAAATGTAACGATTTCCTCGAGAATATTGATAAGGTGGTTATGGATGAAAATTTAAGAAAAAGATATAAAGCAGAAGTTAGATTTATACGTGCTTATCAGTATTTTATTATGACACAATACTATGGAGCCGTTCCACTTGTAACTAAAACGTTGGCATTTCAGGATGCAAATGTTCCAAGAGATCCCAAAACAACGGTTGTGAATTTCATTCTTAACGAACTATCACAAATTGCTCCTGATTTACCTGTTTCTTATAGTGGTAGTGATATTGGAAGGATTACAAGTGGTGCTGCCTATGGATTAAAGGCAAGGTTGGAGTTATTTGAAGGAAAGTATGCTGATTGTATTACCTCATGCCAAAGTGTAATGGGCTTAGGCTATCAGTTATACCCAAACTATAGGGATTTATTCAGGGAAATGAATGCGAATAATCAGGAGGTTATTCTAGATGTACAATATAAAGTTGATGATAGCCCTAATTGGATTGTTGGCGTACTCGCTCCAGGCTCATTAGGAGGATGGTGTTCAATAAACCCAACACAAAAATTGGTAGATGCATACGAAATGAACAATGGCAAAACCATTAACGATCCAACTTCTGGATATAATCCTGATGATCCATATAAGAACAGGGATCCTCGTTTGGATGCAACCATTATTTATCCTGGTTCCTATTTTGGAGGAATTTATTATAATCCCATCAATGAATCTTCCCCTGATTATTATGCACCATATGGTGGTTCAAAAACTGGTTATCTGATGAGAAAATATGAAGAAAACCTTTCTGATTTTGCTGATGTATGGAATACTGGATTAAATACGATTGTAATGCGTTATGCTGAAATTCTCTTAACCTATGCGGAAGCTAAGATAGAATCGAACCAAATTGATGGAACAGTTTATAATGCAATAAATGATGTTAGGTTAAGAGCGGGAATGCCTGTTGTTGATCAGATAGTTTACAACGATCAAACAACCTTGAGGGAACTAGTTCGCCGTGAACGTCAGGTTGAACTAGCCATGGAAGGCTTACGCTGGTTTGATATTGCTCGTTGGAGAATTGCTGAAGTAGTGATGTCGGGCCCATTATATGGTAGCCGTTTAGGAGATGTCGATCCTGACAATGGTGCTTTAACATTAACAACTGAAAGAATTTTTGTTGAGGATAGGGTATTCAATCCAGCAAAAAACTATTTATGGCCTATTCCACAGAGTGCAATAGATGTAAGTAAAGGTGTATTAACTCAAAACCCAAATTACTAAAACGCAGAAATTTAAAATTCAAGCAATTCGCTTTATTTTACCGTAAATTTTGAAATTACCGTTTAGGTAAAATAGTTTAATAACGAAAAGTTTGAAGGAGTAAATTTTTCAAGAGGCTGTCGTTTTCGACAGTCTCTTTTCATCTTACAACTTTATTCGTAACTACTCAGATAGGTTATAGTGTAGAATATTAGACATGTAGGGTTCAACGAAGTTAATAATTCGGGTTAATTGAATTCTGATAATCAATTTTAAAATCTATCAAAGTAGAATTAAACAGTTTATAAAACTATTCCATTTGCAATTAATAGCATAGAACTATGAAACACCTATGTAAATCTGCTTGCACAAACACGTATGAACTGAGCGTTTTCCCGATTAAAAACATCCCCGATAGAGATCGGGGCAGGCAGGGACAAGTTGTACGAGTTTGGCGTAGCCAACAAAATATGGGCGTTCCTGGTCTGCCCTGACTACCACCTGCCTGCCAATAGGCAGGGCAGGACAGGCAGGCATACGCTAAAGAAAGTACGCTAAAAAATCATAGCTGTAACAACTTAACTATTAGTATTCTGAAAATTTCGTACGTATGAAATGTAGATTTATTGCAGTTGCAGTGCTTTGTCTGTTTGCATTACAGGCTAAGACACAGGTATTGCCAACAGAGCTTCAAACACCCCAGGTAGTAGAAGTTAACAGGCAGCCAATGAGGGCTTGGTCATTCGCTTTCGAAAGCAAAGAGTTGGCCGAAAAAATGGAAAAAGAAAATTCAACCTATTTTAGCCCACTAAACGGTATATGGAAATTCAAATGGGTTGCTAAGCCAGAGGACAGCCCAAAAGGTTTTTACAAACCAGATTACGATGACAGTAGCTGGGATAACTTTAAAGTACCCTCAAACTGGGAGGTAAATGGTTATGGAATGCCAATTTACATAAATCATGGTTACGAATTTACTGGGAAAAGAAAAATGGGCGAAGATCTTGATCCTCCATTCGACATCCCTTCCGACAATAACCCGGTAGGAAGCTATCGCCGAAAATTCACAATACCCGAAAACTGGAAAGAACGGCAGATTTTCATCCATTTAGGTGCGGTTAAGTCAGCATTCTTTATTTGGATAAACGGCAAAAAAGTAGGATACAGCGAGGATAGCAAATTGGCTGCGGAATTCGATATTACGAAATATGTCTGTATGGGCGAAAACGAGATTGCCCTTCAGGTTTATCGCTGGAGCGATGGTTCATACCTCGAATGTCAGGATATGTACCGCATTTCGGGCATTGAACGCGATGTTTTCCTGTATTCAACACCACTGCTTGATGTTCGCGATTTTAATATTACCAGTACGTTAAAAAATAGCTATCAGGACGGCGTTTTCAGCATTGATGCTGAAATAAATAATTATCGAATCGATAAAAGAACTTTGCATAGCAAACCCGATTCATTCAAAATTGGTATTGAAATATGCGATGCTGCCGGAAAGGTTTTTTATTCCGATAAAACATCCGATTATAAAACCGTTTTGGGGAATTATAAAACAAGGGTAACCTTCGAAACAGTTATACCCGGAGTAAAGCAATGGTCAGCAGAAATCCCATACTTATATACCCTATTAATTACACTCGAAGATAAAAGCGGGAAAGTGCTGGAGGTGATACCGCAGCGTATTGGTTTTCGTACAATCGAAATAGTTAATAATAATGTACTCGTAAATGGGAAACGAGTACTCTTTAAAGGGGTAAATCGTCACGAACACAACCCCAAAACAGGGCATACCCTTTCTCATGCCGACATGCGCAAAGATGTTGAGATGATGAAAAAGTTGAATGTTAACGCTGTTCGTTGCTCACATTATCCTCCCGATCCATATTTCTTCGACCTTTGCGATGAAAGCGGATTATATGTTGTTGATGAAGCAAATATCGAGTCGCATGGTCGCTATTACGATCTTGAATTCACGCTTGCCAATGATAAAGTTTGGAGAAATGCCTATTTCGAAAGGATTAGGCGAATGTATGAACGCGACAAAAACCGGACCTGTGTACTATTCTGGTCACTGGGTAACGAAGCGGGTAATGGCTGCAATATGTATGAGGCGTATGATTGGTTGAAAAAAACCGAAAAAACGAGACCTGTTCAATACGAAAGAGCTGAAGATGATTACAATACCGATATATATGTACCCCAGTACCCTGATCCCGATTGGATGATAGAATACGCTAATAGTAAGCCCGAAAAAGTAATGATCGTGTCGGAGTATGCGCATATCATGGGGAATAGTCTTGGTAATTTCTCGGAATACTGGGATGCCATTGAGCACAATCAAACCCTGCAAGGTGGTTTTATTTGGGAATGGATAGACCAGGGTCTCGATACCGTGAAAAATGGAAAACGGATTATGGCATACGGCGGTGATTTCCCGCTTGCTGGGCCTCCAGACAATAATATCTCGGATAACAATTTTTGTGTAAAAGGGGTTGTAACTGCCTATCGCGATTACACCCCAATGGCCCATGAGGTAAAGAAAGTACACCAGAATATCAAGACAAAAGCAGTTGATATATCAAAAGGAATTATTGAGGTTGAAAACGCTTATTCTTTCCGTAATCTGGATAATTACTACATTAATTGGACAGTACTTGAAAATGGAAAGCCATTAGAACAGGGACGCATTGAAACATTAGCCGTTGATCCACAGGAGAAAAAACAATTTGTGCTTCCGTTTAAAACCAAAATCCAAGCAGAAAAGGAATATTTTATAAATGTAAGCTATAGGTTGAAAAGTGAAGAGCCCTTCCTTCCTGCTAGCTACGAACAGGCATATGAGCAATTGACCGTAAACACGCCAACCCAGACAAAAATAAGCTCTGAAACCAAAAGCCAAATAAAAGTAACTCAGACCGATAAAACGTTTACCGCATCAGGTAAAGCATTTGAAGTTACCTTCGATCTAGAAAAAGGGATTTTGGCTTCCTACCTATTAAATGGAACAAAAGTATTCAGCAATGGTCCGCAGCCCAATTTCTGGAGAGCCCCAACCGATAATGATATAGGAGCACGTTTCAATAACAGGCTTAGAATGTGGCGCAATGCTGTTGAAAAAGCAAAAATTATTGAAGCAAAAGCTGATAAAAATGCCGATAATACTTATACCGTAACGATAAAGAAGGAGTTATTAAATGGCGATGCAACTATCGAACAAACATTTAGGCTCGATGGGAATGGAAATATTTTAGTTCAGAATAAGCTAGTTGCCGTGAAAGGCAATTATAGAGTATTGTTCCGAATTGGTAATGTGATGGTTGTGAACAAAACATTCGATAACATAAATTGGTATGGCCGTGGTCCATGGGAAAGCTATTGGGATAGAAAATCAAGCACCTTAATTGGCTTATACAAACAGAAACTTAGCGAGCAGTATTACCCTTATGCACGGCCACAAGAAAGCGGGAATAAATCCGATGTACGTTGGGTTACCTTAACCGATGCCAAAGGCAATGGGATCATGGTACAGTGCCTGATTCCGCTTAACTTTTCTGCTTTGCCATACAGTATGGATGATTTGGACCCTGAGGCAGAAAAGAAACAATACCATTCAGGGGAACTCGTTGAACGCAACGAAATATATTTCAACATCGATCTTCAGCAGCTCGGTTTACAAGGGATAGATAGCTGGGGATCGTGGCCATTAGAAAAATACCGTCTGCCTTTCAAAGATTACGAGTACAGCTATTGGATAAAACCTTTAATGAAGTAACCCACCACCGGCAGAGCCAGTGGCTTTAATATCAGAACCCTCTAAAAGAGGGAAGATCGATTATTCTCATCTTTACGTTCTTCATTTTCTTGATATTTTATTTACCGTCTAAAAAACGATGTGATACTCGTATTGGTAACACACTTGTGATAATTGCCTAATTTACATATGATTGCGAATTTATTAGTTCATGGGCAAAGCTAATGGCAAAGCCTAACTTACATGACCACCGTCAAAGACAGTGGTTTTTATACTGAAAAATAAAATTTAAACAGTTTCTAATATTCTACATCTGAGTATCAGTTTATAATTGATAATTTGATAATCTTAAAATCAATTAAGCTATGAGAAAATTATATTATTTGATTTGTTTTTTAATTTTTATTGCTCTTTCAATTACAATTGTACAGGCTCAAAGCCATGTTTATTTGAACCCTACTCTACCTATAGAGCAACGTATCGAAAACCTGCTTTCGATAATGACCTTAGAAGAGAAAATTGCCCAAATGGATTTGTGGGCAATGTGGGATGTCGAAAAGCCAGAAGTATCAGAAGAAATAGAAAAGTATGGCCTAGGTGGTATTCTTGGCGAGATAACTGCTGAAAAAAATAATCAGCTACAGGCTTTAGCTTATAAACAAAGGTTGAAAATACCTATACTTTTTCAAATTGATGCTTGCCACGGAAACGGTATGCAGGAAGGTGCAACCATTTACCCGACAAGCATTAGCATGGCTGCAAGTTTCAATAGGGATTTGGCTTTTAAAACAGCTCGTATGGCTGGTATTGAAGTGCGTGACTGGGGACAAAGGGCTACATATACCCCAACTATTGATGTTGTGCAAGACCCACGCTTTGGACGTTCGGGTGAAACATTTGGCGAATGCCCCTTTTTAAGCTCTTTAATGTCTGATGCATATACACGAGGTTATCAGGAAAATGTAGGAAAAACAGGAGTGGCATGTTGCCCTAAGCATCTGGTTGGTGGAGGGGTATCGATAGGTGGGGTTAACCATGCCTCTGCTGAAATTTCGGAACGTACCCTGAGGCAGGTATTTTTATCCCCGTTTAAGGCGGCCGTTGATGCAGGTGCCCTGATGATAATGACCGGGCACAACGATATTAATGGCGTTCCCGCTCATGCCAACTATGAAATAATGACCAAAATATTAAAAAACGAATGGGGCTTCAAAGGCTTTATCGTTTCAGATATGCAGGATGTGAAGAATCTAGATGGTTTGCATAAGATAGCAGCAACCCACGAAGAAGCCCTTGCAGTTGGTATAAATGCAGGTGTTGATATGTACATGAATTCAGAAAAGCTTGATGATTTTTTCAGGCCAATGATAGAACTGGTTAAGCAGGGAAAAATCCCAATGAGCCGGATTGACGACGCTGTACGCCGCATCCTGAGGGTTAAATTCATGGTTGGGTTATTCGAATCTTCTCAGGTCGATCTGTCAAAAAACGCAAAGGCTTTTGGTTCCGATAAAGCTAAAGAAATTGCCTTGCAAGGGGCAAGAGAATGCCTTACCTTGTTGAAGAATAACGACCAGATTCTGCCCATCTCAAAACAGAAATACCAAAGGATACTGGTTACAGGCCCAAATGCAGATAATCAGAATATTATCGGAGACTGGGCTATAGAACAACCACAGGTAATAACCATCCTGAAAGGTATTGAAACAATAGCCGGTAACGATTTCACAATCGATTATTTTAATTGCGGCGTGGTACGCGGTAAAGCAATAAAGGTTACCCAAGAAATGGCCGAAACGGCCGATCCCCGTATTTTAGAGCAAAAACTTAAAAAAGAAAATGCCGAAGTGAATGACTGGAGCATCACTGAAGCAGTAAAACGTGCTAAAAATAATGATCTGGTGGTGGTGGTCGTTGGCGGTCAGGCCATCCGTACCAACTGGGGTTTGAGGACCTATGGCGAATCATGCGATATGCCATCTATAGGGTTGTACGGAAAACAGTTAGAGCTGGTGCAAGCCTTATATTCAACCGGAAAACCTGTTGTTGTGGTGGTTGTTAGCGGAAAGGTAGTTTCCGAGCCCTGGATAAATGAAAAGATCCCTGCCCTTTTATATGCGTGGGAGCCCGGACAATACGGCGGACAAGCCGTAGCAGAGGTTTTGTTTGGTAAAATAAATCCATCCGGAAAGTTGCCGTTTACAATCCCCAAAACCATAGGACATATTCCACAATATTACTATCAACGAGCATCACGTTACTGGACAGGCTATGCCTATGCAGGAGCCAAGGATAGCGACCAACCTGCTTTCCCGTTTGGGTTTGGATTGAGTTATACAACATATCAATATTCCGATTTATCAGTACCAGCTGAGATTTCGGCCAATGATAAAGAAATTCCGATAACGGTAAAAGTTAAAAATACAGGGAGTATGTCAGGCAATGAGGCTGTACTGTTATTTGTTAAAGATATTGTGGCTTCAGTTTCTCCTTATGTGAAAATGTTAAAAGGTTTTGAAAAAGTGCATCTTGAGGTTGGGGAAAGTAAAATTATTACTTTCAAACTACCTGTCAAGGAGTTGGGATTCTGGAATGTAGATATGAAATATATTATCGAACCAGGAGAATTTGTGATTATGATTGGAAATTTGTCAACTTCTTTCACGATTGAAAACTAAAAATTTTATTGAGACTATTAAATTTTTGATAGGTTTATTTGAATGATTGCTTGAAATGCCATTACTAAGGCAATGTCGTTTACTTAAGGATCATACAATTGACGCTTTCAGGTTTACCGACTCTGAAAGGTCAATTAGGTTGGTTAACCTGACAGAGTCCGAAGGACCTGTCAGTGTTTTAATCTTTGAAATGATGAAACATTTAAAACAAATACAAGCGTTTAAAGTTTAGAATTTTTTTTAAAAATGACCGTAATTCTATTTGCAAGCTACACAAGCGCTATCTCACAAACAAAAGAAATGAATTATGTCTTGAAAAAAGATGTAAAATGGTTTACTGATACACGGTTTGGAAGGTTTATACATTGGACTCCAATGAGTGTAATTGATCAGGAAATTGGATGGAGCTGGGGAAGCGACGAGCTCCCTGCAGAAAAATACCCAGCTATGCAAAGATTTTAATCCTGTCAAATTTGATGCGGAAACATGGGTCAGCATCGCTAAGAATGCAGGTATGAGATATATTGTATTCGGTCCAAAACATCACGATGGTTTTTGCCTTTGGGATACAAAAGCAACCGATTTTAATATTATGAACACACCTTATGCTCGCTATATTTGTAAATAATTATTAGAAGTCTGCGAAAAAAATGGTATAACTTTTTGCACATATTACTCAATTGCAGATATCCGCGAAAATGGATGGCCGTACATGTATCCTGTTGAAGCCAAAAATGTCTCTTTGGTAAAAGGCGGAATGGATTCTTATTTTGAATTTGTTAAAACACAATGTGCAGAATTGGTTGAAAAATACCATACGAAAAATTTCTGGTTCGATGGCTTCTGGCATTCAGAATGGTATGATAATCCAAAATATCGTAAGCAATTGTATGAATATATAGTGTAAGCAAGAAAACGCTATAAAAAGAGGCCAATTGATTTTTGACGAAGATTAATAGCCTCCTTTTTTCTAAAAGCGACTGCTGATATTTTAAAATTTCAACTCTTTTTTTCATTAAGAAATAGAAAGAGGTATCGTGCTTGCGCTACTAAGATAGTTCATATATATTAGGAGAAATCCTGCAAAACAGGATTTCTCCTAATTCTTTTATCTCGAATTTCAACCTAATCAAGTAAGAAAACCCATAAATCCAAAGCATTGCACTGAATGTACTACTTCTTATACCACCCCGAATAGAACAAGTAATTCCGAGCAATCCGCTCATTCATCTCCTTACTTTGAGTAGGGTCTACAGTTTTTATAAACTTTGCAGGAACTCCTGCATAAATACTACTAGGTTCAACTATCGTATTTTCCATTATTAGGGCATTAGCTGCAACTATTGCTCCCTCACCAATAACAGCATTATCCATTACCGTTGAACCCATGCCAAGCAAAGCACCATTTTTAACCTCGGCTCCATGAACAATTACTCCATGTCCAATAGAAACGTCATCGCCAATGTTTAGGGTAGTCTTTTGATAGGTCGTGTGTAATATGGCATTATCCTGAATGTTCACCCTGTTTCCAATTCTAATCGAGTTTACATCGCCACGTAAAACTGCCCCGAACCAAATACTGCAATCGTCGCCAATCTCAACATCGCCAATAATAACAGCCGTTTCGGCAACAAAACAATTCTTTCCGATTTTGGGAGTGAATCCCCTCAAAGGTTTAATAATTGCCATAATATTGCGTTTTTGACAAAGTTAATTGAAAAAGAAGTTAGAGAATTAAACTTGGAATTTAGATAAGAGTATCCGCATAATTAACTATAAACGTTTTGCTTGCCTTTGCAGTCATGCTGAGCGAAGTCGAAGCATGCGATATTTCAAATTGATCCTTTCTTCGACTGCGATAGGAATGACTTTTTTGGAGACTTTTTAGACAGCCTCTTAGTTGTAAATATCTGCTTTCGGGCTTTAGCCCACTAGCTCATGTGGCTGTTAATGAATGTGTCAGCAGTTGATTTTTTTTTTCATTAGAAAAATTAGTCGGTTACTAGTGTTATGTTAGGTGTGTATTATTAAGTTTTTTTTTTAACCGATGGGTTAACCCATCGGTTATAGCCCTTAATGCTATTACGTCATCGTAAGATTAACATAACACTAGTGATATATTTTATAGTTTAATATGTATTTGAGCAGATAAAAAAAAGCACTTAGAAACTAATCACGGTATAGATTGTCAGTGAATATCTTCTCATTTTTGATTTTACGAGTTATTTAATAACTTTCTTTCTTATTTTTGCCTTACTAAAAATTTGAAGATGGATATAGTTTTAAGCGGAATTCGCCCCACAGGAAAGTTACACTTGGGCAACTATTTTGGTGCAATGAAGAATTTTCTGAAGATGCAGCACGAGAATAATTGCTACTTTTTTATTGCAGATTATCACTCATTAACAACACATCCAACCCCAGCTGATCTTCATGGATCGGTGAAACAAGTTTTAGCGGAGTACCTTGCCTGTGGTCTCGATCCAGAGGTTTCAACTTTATATATTCAGAGTGATGTTCCCGAGATTCCTGAGCTATATCTACTGCTCAACATGAATGCCTATATGGGTGAACTTGAGCGTTGTACTTCGTTTAAGGATACCATTCGTAAGCAACCCGAAAATGTGAATGCAGGATTGCTTACTTACCCAACCCTTATGGCTGCTGATATTCTTATCCATCGCTCACATAAAGTACCTGTAGGCAAGGATCAGGAGCAGCACTTGGAGATGACCCGTACCTTTGCCAATCGCTTTAACAGGATGTACAACGTGGAGTACTTTCCCGAGCCAGTGGCATATAACTTTGGCGAAAAGTTGGTTAAAGTTCCAGGTCTCGATGGTTCAGGAAAGATGGGCAAATCGGAGGGCAATGGCGTTTTCCTTGCCGATGATCCCGATACTATCCGAAAAAAGGTGATGAAAGCGGTTACCGATAGCGGTCCAACAGAGGCCAATCAGCCAAAGCCTGAGGCTATTGAAAATCTATTTGCGATAATGAAAATTGTATCAACTCCCGATACATACAATTTCTTCGACGAGAAGTACAATACCTGCCAGGTTCGCTACGGTGATATGAAGAAACAGCTAGCCGAGGATATTATTAAGGTTACCACCCCTGTTCGCGAAAGGATTGAAGGTTACCTTGCTGATAATGCCTACCTCCGAAAGGTTGCAAAATTAGGGGCAGAGAAAGCTCGCAAAAGCGCTTCGAAGACAATTAGCGATGTAAGAAGGATAATTGGGTTTAAGGAGTTTTAAGAAAAATGATAGAAGTTAGAAGTCGGGAGTCAGAAGAATAGAGATCTGTCAACCGTCAACGAACAACCCTGCCTACTGGCAGGCAGGTGTCAACTTTTTTAGGCTATTTCCCAATCAAATCCGTCCTTACGATCGCGAACAGTAACTCCCATTTCGGTTATCTGATTCCTGATTTTATCCGATGTTGCAAAGTCCTTATTAGCTTTAGCCTCAAGGCGCATATTGAGCAGCATATCGATAAGTTTACCGGTAAGTTCGCCTTGCTTCGAGCCCTCATTCTGCTCATCCTTTAAACCTAGAATATCAAAGGTTATGGTTCTGAAAGTATTTCGCAGGGTATTAAGGTCTGATTCGGTAATGGTTTCCTTATTTTCAGCTAGCAGATTGATATTCCGAACCCAATCGAATAGAACAGCAATGGCAATTGAACTGTTGAAATCATCGTTAAGAGCCACAAATGCCCTATTCATATCATTTACATCAACCGTAGATTTATCAGCAGGTTTTATTCTATCGATAAATCGATTTGCGGTCATCAATCGCTGCAGCCCTTTTTCAGATGCTTGTAGCGCCTCATTAGAGAAATCTAAAGTACTACGATAATGGCATTGTAGCATGAAAAACCTCACTGCCATTGGGGAGTACCCTTTTTCAAGTAAAGGGTGGTTACCTGTAAATAGTTCGTTGGGTAAAAATCCATTCCCCGCTGTCTTCGACATTCTTACACCATTTACAGTTAGCATATTGGTATGTATCCAATAGTTCACAGGTGCTTTATGGTTACAAGCCTGCGATTGTGCTATTTCGTTGGTATGGTGAGTAGCCTGTAAATCCATGCCACCGCCATGAATATCGAAGGTATCGCCTAAATATTTTCTGCCCATGGCGGAGCATTCAATGTGCCAGCCAGGAAAGCCCCAACCCCAGGGGGATGGCCATTTCATCAATGTTTCAGGTTTTGCGGCAATCCATAAGGCAAAATCGAGTCTTCCATGCTTTTCATCCTGACCTCCTAATTCTCGGGTGCCCTCAAGCAGCTCTTCTAGTTTTCGGTTGGTCAATTGACCGTATGAATACTCTTTACTATATTTTTCTACATCAAAATAAACTGTACCGCCAATTTCGTAGGCATAACCCTTTTCAATGATCTGTTTTATCATCTCAATCTGCTCGCTGATATGACCTGTTGCTGTTGGTTCGATGCTTGGGGATAGAGTATTAAAGGTTCTCATCACTTCGTGGAAGCCAAGTGTATATTTATGCACAATCTCCATGGGTTCCAGCTGCTCCAACTTTGCTTTTTTAGCAAACTTATCCTCACCCTCATCCCTGTCGCCCTCTAAATGCCCTGCATCGGTGATGTTCCTAACATATCGTACTTTGTACCCTAAGTGTAAAAGATACCTATAGATTAAATCAAATGATATAAAGGTTCGGCAGTTTCCTAAATGAACATTGCTATAAACCGTTGGACCGCAAACGTAAAGACCTACATGTTTTGGATTTATGGGTTTAAACTCTTCCTTCTTTCGGGTTAGGGTGTTGTAGATAAATAGAGGGCTTTCCATAATGATAAACGATATATTTAAAATCAATCGGATACAAAAGTAAGAAAAAGAGCCATGCAACAAGCAATAAGCGACAAGTGAAAATTAAAAGAAAAAGGAGAATGATAAGCATTCTCCTTTTAAGTATTTTTATTAATAGATGCTACCAAGCATTAGGGTCGTCAATAGGTTCAGTGCCTTCAACCTTTTTTACATTTTTTGCAACATCTTGTCCTTTATCGTTTTTCTCAACAGTAAACTCTAAAATATCGCCATCGTGAATATCGTTGAAATCGCACTCAACCACATCGAGGTAATGAAAAAATAGGTTATTGGGGGGGAATTGAATAAAGCCATAGCCATTGTTCATGTTCATAGCAGTTCCTTGATTGGTGGTTCCTGTTTCCAATTCGGCAACCTGTGGTTTTGGTTGGTTATAATCCTGCTGTGAGAATAGGTTAACGGTTAACTTGTCGTTATTCTTTAACCCATGGTTAATTACATCGTGCATTGCAACAGGGTAGGTAACCTCGCGGATTAAATCCTGCGAAGTGCGTGTAACCACCTCACGACCCATATCATCGGTATAATCGAAATCCCAGCTCAGAACCATAACCTTTGTCCCTAAGGAGTTGAGTTTGCGGATAAGCGGAACGTAATCGCCATCGGAGGTGATAAGCACAACAACATTGAATTTTTTGTAGAAAGTTTGCTCAAAAGCTTCAAGAGCCAACCAAACATCAATACCCTTATCGTCCTTTTTACCTCCACGGGTGCGGATTGGTAGGTAGTGGGTTACAACACCCTCAGACATCAAAATATCATCGAAAACGCGGTCATTATAAAGTTGATTCCCTCTTTGGCTTGCCTCCTGTGCGCTTATCCTTCCACGGAAGTAGTGAGCCTCAATCACCTGACAGAATCGCGACTCCACGTCCTCCTCACGGGCAATCATATTACGGACAAACTCATGTAGCCCTGCTATATTGAGCCTTTTACGTCGAGGGTGGAAATAGTTGTAGTAGTTGCTAACGTGTAGAAAGTAGTTACCATCGTAAAAAACGCCAATGCGTACCAAATCTTGTCCGGAGGTCATATATAAGGTGTTTATGTTAAATATAATTTTAAATAGACTGATCTTCTATAGAAGACTAATAGATATACAATCATTAAAACATGCGCAAAGATAAAAATTCTTCATTAGGGTGCAATTCCTTATTACTTTCAATGGCTATTATAGATGAAAACTTTAAAGTAGAATAATACATTAAATCGTTCTGTAAACCTTTATTAATCTAATAAACAGAATACAAAGTTGATTGTTTACTATTAACCGATGATTTTTATCATTGGGGTTGTTTTGTTGATAAAACAAAAAAACGCTCATATATTATGGGCGTTTTCAATGATTTATTTATGTTCTATTCCAATATAACCTGACTCCCCTTTGGGTATTCAACCGTATAGGCGAATTGGATTTTTTTAGTTTCTGATGCCTTAATCCTAATGGGCCATTTCAGCATACCTGTGGTTGTGGTGTAGTTTGCACCTCCCTGTTCAATTAGTTTTACCTTGACCTTTTCGTTTGACGATACGGGTATTTGATCCTCGATAATAATATCAACCTCCTGTTTCTTTCCATTGGTAATGGTAATCTCCCAGCTACGGGTTTCGGTTATTCGCGAACCCACTAAATTTTTTTCGGTAAAGGCTTTGGCCTTTGTTCGTTTAACCGAAACGCCTTCATCCTTTCCGAGCGATAGCTTTAGGGTATCGCTAAAGGCTTTGATGTCAAAGTATGTGGAGCCCACAAAGTTGTTTTCGAAATAGAGATTGGCATCTCCTCCTAGTAGGTTAAGCTCTTGCCAATCGGTCAGGTTTGCTATTAAAAAAGCATACTCTGAAAGTTTAGGTACAGTGCTATATTGGTATGTGGCTTTTATGGTTGGGGTCTGCAGCACAGCTGTTATGGGTTGAGGTTTTGATGGGATATCGTAGGGGATGTCGATGTTAAAGGTAAAATTGGTTTGGCTTTCCAAGACTGAAACGGGTATGGAGTAATCATCTACAGACTCCTTCTTTTCATACTCTGTGGCAACAACTTCTTCAACATCATATGATTTTAATGCTTGACGTTTTGGTCCATATGCTGAAACGTTTTTATCCCTATAAGGATTAATGATATCAATATACCAGGGGTCAATGGACGGTAAAGTCGAACCTGATGTTGGATTACCCGATGAAACCGAAAGTTTTACTTTACTCCAATCCTCCCCTGTTGTTTGATAAACATTCGCTTTGCAGGTGATGCTTAGCGGTTCGGTGATATTTTTTACTCTAACATCATAGGTAGGATACCAACCTGCTTCCCTCGAAAAATATTTTATAACTGTTGTATTCTCTGATGCTTGACTTGCCGAGTAAGTAACTAGGATTTCGCTAGTACTTTTAACGCCTTGGCTATATATTGCACCCATTTGAGCGCCTATTTTTCTTAATTCCTCTTCAATGTTGGCAATTATTTCAGCCTTCTCAATCCATGTTCGATCGTACTCTTCGAGTTTTGAACGAATATAGGTGAGGGTTAACTTTAAATCTTCGAGTTTTATGCCTTGGTCACCTATTATCTCCTTATTTGAAAGCAGAACATCTTTCTCGGTAACAATGGTTTGCTGTAGTGCTTTTTCGATCTTCAGTTTTCGCTCAAGTTCTTTCTTACGGGTAATTAATTTCTGATATTCAATGTTTTGTGCTAGAGAGTCGAGCATATTTTTTTGGTACGATACCGATATAATTGTGGCTTCACTACAGTTAACCTGTATCGACGATTCATCGAAGTTTGGTGGTAGATTGGTAAAAACAATTCTGTTCTCACCCTTTGCGAGGTTAAACTTGGCAACCCTTGTAATCTGAGCACCTTGGGAGTAAACGGTTGCCAATACAACCTTCGATTTTACCCTTTTCTCCTGTGCGGGTAGGAGGGTGGTTAATAATGGTATTAGGATAGCGAGCAGGATTAGCTTTTTCATTTTTTTAGGTTTTTGAAAAACGTTAATTTGTTATAAAACGCTGAATCAAATATAGTCAATACTTAGAAACCCTAGGTTTTAAATCTCAAGTTTTCAGAGAATATTAGATTTTATAGATTTAACGTATTTGTAAATTGATCCCAAATGAATAAAATTCAGTTTTTTCGGTGTCTCTGGGATATATTTTAAAAATATATTAAAAGATTACGGTTCAATCTAAATCGTTTTAGAAAATCTTTTTTATATTTGCTTCGAGAGGAAATTATGAAGAAAAAACGAATTTCGTTGAATGATATTGCCGAGAGCCTTGGCGTTTCTCGTGCCTTGGTATCGCTTGTGCTGAATGGAAAAGATGCTGAACAAGGAATATCCACCGAAACAAAACGAAAAGTGCTTGCCAAAGCACAAGAGCTCAACTATAAGCCAAACCATTTTGCTCGAGGGTTGAGATTAGGTAAATCGTTTACTCTTGGATTAATCGTTTCGGATATTGCCAACGGTTTTTACTCCCGAATTGCACGAAATATTGAAGATTTAGCCGAAGATCATGGGTACAACCTTATCACTTGCAGTACCGATGAGAATATTGATCGTGAATTAAGATTGATCAAACTCTTGCGAGGAAAGCAGATCGATGGGCTAATCATTTCATCATCACAGGAGAATCCCGATGAATTCAATAAATTATTAGCTGAAGGGTTTCCAGTTGTACTAATTGATAGGTATTTTGATGGTTTAGAAGCGCCATGCGTTGTAGTCCAAAATCGTGAGGGTGCAAAATTGGTTGCAGCTCATCTTATCAAACAAGGATATAAAAGACCTTTGGTTTTAGCCATTGAACCTGCTCATGTTTACTCAATCCGCGAACGATGCGAGGGCTTTGTTTCTGAAATGAGGAAGCACTCCATTACCCCAAAAATTGAGTATATCCCGTTTGAGGATACATTCAAGGAGGTAGAGCGATTGATTGAGAGATTAGTAAAAAAGGAACAGCTGCCCGATAGCATTTTTGCACTGAATAATAACATCACAACAGCTTGTTTACAGGTGTTGCGTAAATTAAAAATAGATATTCCGAAAAGGATTGGGCTAGTTTGTTTTGATGATGTTCCCTATTTTAGTTTCATGAATCCGACGGTTACAGCAATTTCTCAGCCTGTTGATGATATTAGCGCATCTGCTTTTGAAATGCTTTTAAAAATGCTTAAAGATGAACCGAAAGGGTTGGATGATATCTTAAAACAACTTCCCGTAGAACTAATTATTAGAGAATCAACAATTTTGTGAAATGAATTTATAGTGGGAAAATAGGTTTAAGGGCACGATTATATTCACTTTTAAGAATGAATGGAATATTGGAGTCGTGGAATAAGGGTTGAAATAGTTCTCTTTCTTCCCTGCTTACCGCCTGCTTGCCAGTAGGTGGGGTAGGCAAGCAACATTCCGAATAGGAAGACAATAATTTAGTTGAAAATTATAAAGTTCCAAAGAAAAAACTAATAGCTAGTTAACCCTAAAATCGCATTGCTATGAATAGTAAAACGCTTCCAATTTTTCTTGCATTTTTAACAATGGGTATTGCCGATGCAATCGGGCCAATGTCCGATGCCGTAAAAAGTCAGTATCAAATCAATGATGTTATGGCAACCCTTTTGCCATTCTTTGTGTTTATTGCATTCGCTGTGTTTAGCGTTCCAGGCGGGTTACTTGCTGCTCGCATTGGTAAGAAGAATCTTCTTCTTCTTGGTTTGGGGTTGAATGCTATTGCGTTACTTATACCAACCTTGATAGATCCTAGCTATGCGCTACTTTGCGGTTGCATTTTAACGCTAGGCATTGGGACAACCTTTCTTCAGGTATCGGGTAACCCGATTATGCGCGATGTAAGCGTTCAAGGGGCTTATAGCCGAAATTTAGCATTTGCACAAGGGGTAAAAGGGATTGGAAGCACTGTATCCGCTTATCTTGTTACGGCGGTTGCAGCATTGGTGATATTTAAAGATTTAGGTTGGCGAGCGGCCTTCCCCGTATTTTTTATTCTAATGGCAATAACATTCCTTTCGGTTCTATTTATTAAAGTTGAAGAGACTAAAGCAGATGTTCCGCCAAGTTTAGGTTCTAGCCTTGGATTGCTTAAAAAGCCAATTTTCTTAATGGCTGTAATCGGTATATTCCTTTATGTAGGAGCAGAGGTTTGCATGGCTCGTTTCCTCTTACCTCTAAATAAGGCAATTGGAATGACCCCTGAAAGTGCAAGTAGATTCGGAGCTCCTTTATTTTTCCTTATCCTAACCATTGGTCGTATAGTTGGTGGTGCAACATTATCGGTAATTAATCCTCGCACATTTTTTCGCATTTCAGCAGGTTTAGGTCTTACAGGTATTATTCTATTGATGTTTGGATCAGAAACATTAGCGATTGTTGGAGTAATCCTTGGCGGATTAGGTTTTGCTAATATTTGGCCATTACTATTCTCTATCACTGTTGAGGAGAAACCCGAGGCAGCAAACGAGCTAAGCGGGTTGATGTGCATGGCAATTTCAGGTGGAGCACTGATTCCTCTAGTTATGGGTAAAATGGTTGATATGAACCTTAACGCTATATCGTATATCATACCTGCCTTATGTTTTGGGTACTTGATGCTTTTGTCGTTAAGAAGAGAAAAACAGGTTGCATAAAGGGAATACTGGAATGATGGAATACTGGGTTATGTTATAAAAGTTTTCCCAGCATTCCATTATTCCAACATTCCATAATTCCTATAAACATGAACTACCATAACGATAAACGCATAGTGATGACCCTCGATGCAGGGGGAACAAACTTTGTATTCTCTGCAATCAAGGGTTTGAAATCAATTATTGAACCCATTACCTTTCCAAGTAATGGCAATGACCTCGATAAATGTTTAAATTCAGTTGTTACAGGATTTAAAGAGGTTGAGAAGTTGCTGCCCGAAAAACCCGTTGCCATCAGCTTTGCATTTCCAGGACCAGCCGATTATCCCAATGGGATTATAGGTGATTTGGGGAATCTCCCTGCATTTAGAGGCGGCGTTGCCCTTGGACCAATGCTTCAGGAGATATTCGGTTTACCTGTATTCATCAATAACGATGGTGATCTATTTGCCTATGGCGAGGCCATTGCGGGTCTGTTACCCGAGGTAAACGATATGCTTAAAGCCATAGGTAGCCCAAAACAGTTCAAGAATTTATTTGGGATAACCATTGGAACAGGGTTTGGTGGAGGATTGGTTTACAACAATCAGCTCTACATTGGTGACAACTCGGCTGCAACTGAGATTTGGTTGATGAGAAATTATATAAATAATGAGGTCTTTGCCGAAGAGGGGGTAAGTATTCGTGCCGTTCAAAGGGTTTACAAGCAAATTTCTAACGATAATACAATCCATACTCCAAAAGAGATTTTTGATATTGCGGATGGAAAAGCAAAGGGTAATCAAGAAGCTGCTCTTAAGGCTTTTGAGCAGCTAGGAATCGTTATTGGCGATGCCCTTGCTAATACCGTAACCCTTACCGATTCAATTATTGTAATTGGGGGGGGGCTTGCCAATGCTTGGAAGTTCTTTTCACCCTCTATGTTTAAGGTACTAAACGGGAAAATCTTAACGTTAGGTGGTGATACTGTGGATAGGCTTGAGATGAAGGTGCTCAGCTTAGAGGACGAAGAGGGGAGAATTGCTTTTTCGAAAGGGAGTTTAACCAAAATAAAAGTACCATTTAGCGAAAAGGTAATTGATTACGATCCGATGAAACGGACAGGGGTAGGTTTAACCAGATTGGGTACAAGCCAAGCCGTATCGGTTGGAGCGTATGTTTATGCGTTGAGTAAATTATAAGGATAAATTTTTCACCGCAGAGACGGAGAGACCGCAGAGACAATAAGAATATTTATTGCTAATTCATTGTTTTTTTAACTCTGCGCCCTCAGTGTCTCTGCAGTGAAATAAATAGGAATTATGGAAAAGGAAAGGTATAATTATCTAGGAGGTCAAATTCTTGATGCTTCAATTCAAGTACATAAAGAATTAGGACCTGGTCTTTTGGAATCGGTGTATCAATGGTGTCTTTTTCTTGAACTCACATCAAGAGGATTATCAGTAAAACAGGAATTTTCTATACCTGTACTCTACAAAGGACAAGTTACGGGGAAAGAATTTAGAATTGACCTTATTGTTGAGGATGAAATAATTATTGAATTAAAAGCAGTAGAGTCTATCTTACCTGTTCATGAAGCTCAATTAATTACTTACTTAAAACTTGCAGATAAAAGATTAGGTTATTTAATCAATTTTAATGTCCCAATTTTAAAACAAGGATTTAAGAGATATGTAAATGAATTTTAACTCTGCGGCCTCAGCGTCTCTGCGGTGAAAAATAATAAACATGAAGAAAATATTATTCGTATTGGTTTTAGTAGTTTACTTTAACCTAACTACTAAATCTCAGGTATTAAATCTTATGCCTTGGCCCTCAGAAATAAAAATGGCTCAGGGACAATTCAATATTAACAAAAATCTAAGAATTATAGTTGATGGACAACCCGATAAACGGTTTCAACTAAATCTTATTAGGTTTATCCAACAGCTAAGCAAGCGAACAACAATTCCTCTCGACAGAGATACAATCATCACAAATGCTGAAGCATCGATAATTATTAAGGTTAATCGTTCTGGGGTTGTAAAACTTGGCGAGAATGAATCATACTCATTGAAAATAGGGAAAGATAAAATACTCTTAATCTCCGAAACGGAATTGGGGGCAATGCATGGACTACAAACCTTATTGCAGCTGCTCGATAGGAATAATAGTTCATTCTTTTTTCCTTGTCTTGAGATTAACGATAAACCCCGCTTTGCATGGCGTGGTTTGATGATTGATGCCTGTCGGCATTTTATTCCCCTTGAAGTAATAAAGCACAACATCAATGCGATGGCTGCTGTGAAGATGAACGTTTTTCATTGGCATCTAAGCGAGGATCAGGGTTTTAGGGTTGAAAGCAAGGTATTCCCTAAACTACATCTTATGGGTTCAAATGGCGAATATTATACTCAAGAAGAGATTAAAGAGGTTATTCGCTATGCCAATGAAAGGGGAATTAGGGTAATGCCCGAGTTTGATATCCCTGGACATGCCTCTGCGTGGATGGTTGGGCATCCCGAACTTGCATCGGCAGGCGGCACCTATAAAATAGAAAAATTCTTCGGAGTCTTTGACCCAACTATCGATCCAACCAAAAAGGAGACCTATAAGTTCTTTGAAAAATTCTTTAAAGAGATGGCACAGCTTTTCCCCGATGAGTATATGCACATCGGAGGTGATGAGAACAACGGAATGCAATGGGATAAAAACCCCAAGATTCAGGAGTTTATGAAAAATAATGGGATTAAGAGTAACCACGAATTACAAGCTTACTTCAATGGGAATCTCCTAAAAATTCTCGAAAAGAATGGCAAGAGGTTGATTGGATGGGACGAGATATTTCAATCATCGTTACCTAAAACTATTGTTATCCACTCGTGGAGAGGACGAGAATCAATGGAGGAAGCTGCCCGTAAGGGTTATCGGAGCGTACTATCCAATGGCTACTATATCGATCTATTCCACAATTGCTCCGAGCATTACCTAAACGATCCGCTTCCTGCTGAAAGTAAACTTACGACAGAGGAGAAAAACCGAATACTTGGCGGTGAGGCGACCATGTGGGCTGAACTGGTTACAGGCGAATCGGTTGACTCCCGCATTTGGCCTCGAACCGCAGCAATTGCCGAACGATTTTGGTCACTGGCATCGGTAAACGATGTTGATGATATGTATCGTAGGCTCGATGCTATCAACCTTCTGCTTGAAGAATCGGGCATTGAGCATATAAAGAATCGTGAGATGATGATGCGTCGCTTATGCAATGGTTCAAACATCGAACCTTTGAGAGCTCTTATCGACGCTGTTGAACCATTGGAAGGGTATAATCGACATGGAAGTAAACGCTACACTACAGAATACCCTTTGTCGAGGGTTGCTGATGTTGCCCTTTCCGATGCTCCCGATTTCGTGAGATTCCGTTTAAGCCACAATGATTATTTAAAGACTAAAAATAGGGAGAACTATTCGAAGATGATGAATTTGCTCGATAAGTGGAGCAGTAATCAACAAGCATTCTATGCTTTAGCATCAGAGAATGTAGCATTAAAAGAGGCTTTGCCCTTATCCGATAATTTGGCTGAGCTGGCATCCATTACACGTAAGCTGATGGGACAGTTCAATGCCGGGATTAAGAACAGTTCAGCAGAAACCGATGCGTTAAGGATTCAGGTTGAGAAACTCAACAAGCCTGTTGCCGAGATGGAATTACCACTATTTAAGGTCACTCTCGATTTAATCGGTAAATTACGGAATGGTGAAAAGGAGGAGTAAAGAGGTATTCTTTTTTTTAGGATTATTGTTATTTGTAGGGTTTATCCATGCACCGAAATTGGTTTCGTCCGTATTTACAAATTGAAAATACCAGTTGTAGAGATGAAATGTCCCCATTTCTTCCTTAACTTTAGACATATTAAAATTCCTAAACAATGGAACTTGAACGAAACAAAAGGCTAGTATTTATCCTGTTTTTGGTATTTCTGTGCAACCAAATCGTTGCGCAGGAAGGGGTAATGCTATTAACCTCGGGGTGGAAATTTAGGAAAGCAAATTCTACCGAAAAGTGGCTTCCGGCTTCGATTCCAGGGAATATTTACTCCGATTTATTGGCTAATAAGTTAATTCTTGATCCTTATATTGGTTGCAATAGCATGAATCTCAAGTGGGTTGATGAGTGCGATTGGGAGTACCAAACAGTATTCACCATCAATACCGACATGTTCTTAAGAAGCGAGACCGAATTGGAGTTTAAGGGTCTTGATACCTACGCAAAGGTCTATCTCAACGACTCCTTAGTTCTTACCGCTGATAACATGTTTCGATCATGGAAGGTAAACAGCACCAAGTATGTTCGGAATGGGGGAAATACTTTAAGGGTTGTTTTTAGTTCAGCACAAAAATATGTTGATGAACAATCAACAAAGTTGGCATATAAACTTCCTGGTGGCGATTGGGCTTACATCCGTAAAGCGGCCTATCAATTTGGTTGGGATTGGGCTCCAACCCTTAAATCGTGCGGTATATGGAAGAAGGTTTACCTCAGAACTAAACCCGACTTTACTATCGAAAACTTTTACTATAAAACCATTGAGCTAAGCGAATCGAAAGCCATTATTGAGGCGAACTTTGAGGTTAACTCCCCATATAAGCAAAAGATTTCGGTTGAATTAACCGATAGTAAAACCCGAACAAGCATTTCAGAGAAAAAGGAAGAGGTGAAGAGTGGGAAAACGTTAATCCAAACAAGGTTTACGATTGAAAAGCCCAAACTCTGGTGGCCAAGCGGTATGGGCTCACAGTATCAATACGCTCTTAGCTGTAGAATACTTAACAAGGATGGGAAGCTGGTCGTAATCGACAAAGAGTTGGGGCTGAAAACCATTGAGGTTGTTAACAAGCCCGATAGTATTGGAAACTCATTCTACTTCAAGGTAAATAGCAAGCCCTTATTCGCAAAAGGAGCTAATATTGTTCCCCCAAACTCCTTAATCTCAGCCGTAAGGGATAACGAATGGATTGCCCTTGCCGATAACGCCCTTAAATGTAATATGAATATGCTGAGAGTATGGGGTGGGGGTATTTACCCTCCCGATGCCTTTTACGAAGCTTGTAGCAAAAAGGGGATTCTTGTTTGGCAGGACTTTATGTTCGCCTGCTCGATGTACCCTTGGGATAGCCTTTTCATAAAAAATGTTGAGATTGAGGCAACCGAACAGGTTCAGCGCTTACGAGGGTTTCCTTGTATCGCTTTATGGTGCGGAAACAATGAGGTTGATGAAGGTTGGCATAACTGGGGCTGGACCAAGCAGGTCGATACCATTCCCAATGCCACCGCTACAATTTGGAATGGATATAAGAAGTTATTTAACGAAACCCTCCCATCTATTGTAAATACATATGATCCCGAAAAGTTCTACTGGGCATCGTCGCCACAATTCGGATGGGGTAAAAAGGAGAGCATGAAAAGCGGCGACTCCCACTACTGGGGCGTTTGGTGGGGGGGTGAGCCATTCAGCGTATTTAAGACTAAAGTACCTCGATTTATGTCGGAGTATGGCTTTCAAGGGTTTCCCGATGCCCGAACGTTGCAGGCATTTTCTAAAGATGGCAATGCTAAGCCCGATTCGCTGGGGCTTTTATGCCACCAAAAACATCCTGTTGGGTATCAAACCATCGATAAATTCACAAAATGCGAAGCGTTTAACCCTAAAACACTAGCGGATAGCATATACTTTAGCCAGATTTTACAAGCAATTGGCTATAGAACAGCCATTGAATCGCAGCGTATAGCAATGCCACGGTGCATGGGGACTCTCTACTGGCAGATGAACGATAGCTGGCCAGGGGTATCCTGGTCGGGTATCGATTTTTATGGCCGCTGGAAAGCCGTGCAATATGCTGTTCGCAATGCTTATAAACCAATTCTAATTTCAGCAGAAAGCAACGGTCATGAGATTACTGTAAAAGTTGTTTCCGATTTTCAGATACCAACCGAAGGAGAGCTTAAAGTATTGCTATATAATCTAAATGGCGATATTATAAAGCGATGGGTAAATCCTGCCACCATAAAACCGAATGTATCAGAGCAGCTATTGAGGGTTAACAATGAACTTAATCAGGCAGATTCATGTAATATTTTTATATATGCCGAGTTTTTATCACAAGCAGGAGAATCATACTTTACATATTCTTATAATTGCAAACAGGGAAACCTAATGCTGCTGAACCCCGAGATTAAGGTGAAAACTGAGAAAGTGCTTGAGGAGTACACTTTAATTCTAACCGCACTTCATCCCACCTTCAATGTACAGATATTGTCAGCTGCACCTGATTTTAAGGTTGAGAATAACTATTTCAACCTTTTACCGGGTAAAGAGTATCGGGTGAGAATACTTAGCGGAAACGATAAAGAGATAGAGGTTAAATCATTGTACGATTATTTACATAATTAATCTCAGTGTCGCTGCGGTGAAATATTTAGACTGAGAGAACAGATTATTAGGCAATGTTATGTTGAAAAAGAAATTATTATCATTATTGCTTGTAGCCATAGCGATTATGGCTTCAGCGCAGATGAACGATCCTGCAAAATTTGTAAATCCCTTTATCGGTACCGATTTCCATGGGCATACCTACCCCGGGGCAACTATACCTTTTGGAATGGTTCAGCTGAGCCCCGATACAAGGCTTACGGGTTGGGATGGATGCTCAGGTTATCATTATAGCGATAGGTTGATTTATGGGTTTACCCATACTCATCTTAGCGGCACGGGCTGCCTCGATCTTGGCGATATCCTTATAATGCCAACGGTTGGCAAACCCGAGGTTGACAATACGCTTTACTCATCACCATTTAAAAAAGAGTCGGAGAAAGCAAAGCCGGGCTTCTATTCAGTTTATCTCGATAAGCCAAAGGTTTTAGCAGAGCTAACGGCTACGGCTAGGGTTGGCTTTCATCGATATACTTACCCGAAAACCAAGGAGGCGAATATCATTCTAGATCTTCAGCATCGCGATGAGGTTTTGAGCTCATGGATTCAAATAGTCGGAAATAATGAGGTTCGAGGATACCGTCAATCTAAATCGTGGACTACCGATCAACGTGTTTACTTCGTTATTCGTTTTTCAACGCCTTTTGCGCTGAGCAAGCTGCAAACCGCAGATGGCAGCGATTTAACTGCAAATATTGAGGGCGGTATGATTGAGGGTAAAAACCTAAAAGCATGGTTTAAGTTTGGTAAGATAAAAGGAAATACAATTCTTGTGAAGGTTGGTATATCATCGGTTAGCGTTGCAGGAGCAATTAAAAATCTGGAGGCCGAAACCCCCGATTGGGATTTTGACAAAACGGTAAACAATGCATATGCCCTGTGGAATAAGGAGTTGAGTAAGATTTTAATTGATGGTGGCACACCCGAACAGATGACCACATTCTATTCTGCTCTCTATCATTCCATGGTAGTCCCAAATATCTTCTCCGATGTGGATGGTAGATATTTGGCAATGGACAAGAAGATCTATAAAGCAGAGGGCTTTACCCCCTATACCGTTTTCTCGCTATGGGATACCTATAGGGCATGGCACCCATTGATGACCATTATCGATACCAAGCGAACAAACGATTACATCAACACCTTTTTATCGCACTATAAGTATGGTGGGTTGCTCCCTGTGTGGGAGCTGAATGCCAACGAAACCTTTTGTATGATAGGTTACCATTCTGTTCCCGTAATTGTTGATGCTTGGGTTAAGGGGATCAAGGGGTTCGATGTCAAGTATGCCTTTGAGGCGATGAAGCATAGCTCTAATCTCAATCATTATGGGCTTGAGGTCTACCGTAAGCATGGGTACATTCCCGGCGATAAGGAGTCTGAATCCATTTCTAAAACCCTTGAATACGCCTACGACGATTGGTGTATAGCTCAAATGGCAAAATCCTTGGGTAAATGGGGCGATTACAAGGAATATATGGCAAGAGCCCAGTTTTACAAAAATATTTTCGATCCTACCACGAGTTTTATGCGTCCTCGGTATAATGGGGGTTGGAAAACGCCCTTCAACCCTACCGATGTTGACAATAATTTCACCGAGGCCAACAGCTGGCAGTACAGCCTCCTTGCACCGCAGGACATAAGCGGATTGATGAAGCTACATGGTGGACTTAAACCATTCGAGGCTAAGATCGATGAACTTTTTAATACTTCGGCAAGCCTTTCAGGGAGGGATCAATCGGATATTACGGGCTTAATAGGGCAATATGCGCATGGTAACGAGCCAAGCCATCATATGGCTTATCTCTACAACTTTGTTGGTAGCCCTTGGAAAACCCAGCGCATTGCTCGGGAAATAATGGATGAGATGTACACTTCAAAGCCCGATGGTCTCTGTGGTAATGAGGATTGTGGGCAGATGAGCGCATGGTATGTGTTAAGCGCAATGGGGATTTACGCTGTTTGCCCTGGGAATACGCAGTATGCCATTGGTTCGCCACTATTTAAGAAGACCACGATTAACCTTGAGAATGGGAAAGCCTTTACCATTACTGCTGAGAATAATTCAAAGGAGAATATCTTCATAAAGGAAGCCTATCTAAACGGTAAGCCGTTGACACGGAGCTGGGTTGAATATTCCGAAATACTCAATGGTGGCGATATGAAATTTGTTATGTCGAATATGCCCAATAAGGAGTGGGCTTCGAGTGTTATTGGCTCACCCAAAACCCAGATCGAAAGTTCAAATTTTACCATTGTCCCATATTTCGACAATGCTCCCAAAACGTTTATCGATAGCCTAACCATAGGCATTTCAACCCTCGATAAAGATCAAATCGTTTACTATTCTGTATTACCAATAGATTCAACGGAAGACAGGGTCGAATGGAGGCAAGGAAATAGCCTTACCATTAAGCAATCATCAGGGGTATTGGCGTATTCAGTCGATAAGGTGGGCAATAAGAGCTATACCATCGAGGGGAAATTTTTCCGCTATAGCCCCGATAAAACCATAACGATAAAAAGCAATTGCAGCACCCAATACGATGCTGGTGGCCCCAATGGGTTGGTTGATGGTATAAGAGGGGATAAGAATTTTAGACTAGGCGGCTGGCAGGGCTATCAAGGACAAGACTTTGTTGCAATAGTTGACATGGGTATAACCAAGGCCATCGCTAAACTTGCTGCGGGGTTTCTACAGGATGCTAGCCCATGGATTTGGTTGCCTCGTTACGTTGAGTATTGGACATCTGATGATGGGCAGAATTTTACTTTAGCCACCACCGTTAAGCACGATATACCTGAAAACCAAATGACACCTACGATCTATAACTTTGAAGCCAATGTTGATATTAAAGCCCGATTCATTAAAGTAATCGGGAAATACTTTGGAACAATCCCAGGCTGGCATCCTGGGATAGGTAACCAATCATGGATTTTTATTGATGAGATAATTGTTGAGTAAACAATCTCCCGCTGACCTGCCTGTCGGCAGACCGGGAAGGGGAGTACACAGAGAAATAATTGTAGCAAACAAAACAAACTCTGCGCTCTCAGTGGTTCTGTCTGCTGGCAGGTCAGCGGCGAATATTTTTAAAACATGATTTTTCCACAGCTAACAATTCAATCAAAATATTTATTTTTGTCGAATTAATTAAAGATTAATAGCAAACATCAGTTTTTAATAAAGAATTATAACCTATTTCTCATGAAGAATATACTAATTGTTGGTGCAGGTGGACAAATAGGGTCGGAGTTGGTGCCCTACTTTCAAAAGATTTACGGACAAAATAATGTTGTTGCAACCGATATTAATTGTAGTGCTTGTAGTAAGCTTGCTGAAAACGGACCGTTTGAGGAGTTAGATGCGTTGGATGCCAATAAGTATGCTGAAATTGTTAAGAAACATAAGATCGATACTATTTTTAATCTAGTTGCCTTGCTATCTGCAACTGGTGAAAAGAACCCTCAGCTAGCCTGGAGGATAAACATGGGAGCACTCTTAAACTCGTTGGAGATTGCCCGTGAGAACAAGTGTGCGGTATTTACACCTAGTTCAATTGGTGCCTTTGGCGCCTCATCGCCGCTCGATAATACCCCACAGGATACGGTAATGCGACCATCTACCATTTATGGCGTATGCAAAGTAACTGGTGAAATGCTCAGCGATTACTACTATACCCGTTTTGGCGTTGACACCCGCAGCGTACGTTTTCCTGGTATTATCTCTAACCTGACCCTTCCTGGCGGAGGTACAACTGATTATGCGGTTGAAATCTACTATGCAGCCATAAAAGAAAAGAAATTTAGCTGCCCCCTTCCCGCAGGAACTTTCCTCGATATGATGTACATGCCCGATGCATTGGATTCTTGCGTACAGCTAATGGAGGCAGATCCATCAAAATTGAAACATCGCAACAGTTTCAACATCACGGCGATGAGCTTCGATCCTGAGAAGATTTATGCTGTAATTAAAAAGCGGATACCCGAATTTAACATGACATATAACGTTGAACCCATTAAAAAGGCTATTGCCGACAGCTGGCCCAACTCAATGGACGACTCCTGCGCCCGTTCCGAGTGGGGTTGGAATCCAAAATGGAACCTCGAAACCATGACTGATGATATGCTTAAAGTTATTGGTGAAAAACATAAGAATGGATTGATATAGTTTCATTCTATTATATGTAAAACCCTATGGTAGTAGCCATAGGGTTTTTCTGTTTTTAAGGCATTATGTAATTGTAGGCTTTTAAAGAGTTTTTATAAAATTGATATTTTGTATTTAATATTAAAATTTCTTTTAGATATTTATATCTCATTATTGAAGAGAACGTTAATATTTATTAGTATGTATAGAGGGGCTATTTTCTTAACGATACTTTTTATATTTACATTATACTCTTTAAACGCTTTTGCTCAAATTAAAAGAGACATTAGACTTGATAGCCTAGAAAATATTATCGTAAATGAGAAAGTTCCTGAAGTAAAGGTTAACGGGTTGATAAAGCTTTACGAATCCTATAAATCTATCGATACTATTAAGGCTAATAATTTCTACCATTTAGCCATATCTGTTGCTCATGAAAACAAACTTAACAAGTTAATTATTAGGTTTATAATCAATGAAGCAAATATCAATGAAGCAAAATTCAATTTCCTCTTATCACTAAAAAAATATATGGAAGCGCTGGATCTTTCTATAAAATCTGAAGATTTTAGAGATCAGGCATACATATATCATAAATTAAGTACGATTTACCGTAAGCGAGGTAATTATAACCAAGCAATGGTACTCGCACTTAAGAGTTTAAAATTAAGCGAAGGGTTGATTGATTCGAACGGAATTCAACAATGCTATTTAAATATAGGTGATATTCATCGCTATTTACATGACTACTCGAAATCCATTGAATATTATATGAAATCCATTGAAATTGCTAAAAGAATTGGAGAAAAAAAAGGTGAAGCAAGAGCATATAATAATATTGGTATAACATTTAAAGAGCTAAAAAAATTTGATATTGCACTTGATTACTATGAAAAGGCCTTTAAAATCTTCACTAGTATAAACGACAGTTTTGGTATTGCCAACTATTATGGTAACTCCGGCATATTGTTTCTAATTAGAGGAAATCCGGAGGTAGCTTATTCGCATTTTCAAAAGGATTTAAAAATAAGACTTGAGATAGGTGATAGGCGCAATGAGGTTAGCTCATATATAAATTTTGGCGACTACTATACTTATATGCAAGAATATGATAGTGCAATGACAAACTATCAAAAAGGAATGATCATTGCAAAAAAATATGGTTTTCCCGATAAAAGGTTAGACGTTCTATTAAAAGCTAGAGAGTTAAACAAAAAGATGGGGTTGTTTGAAACTGCTTTTAACGATTACCAAGATTATAATAATTTAAAAGATAGCCTGCTTAACAATACGCTTAGCAATGAAATTGCTAGGCAAGAAATGAGTTTTTTATATGAAAAGGAAAAGCTAATTAGGGAAAAAGATAATCAGAATAAAGAGCTAAGGCAAATCATTCTTTTTTTGGGATTGTCTTTAATAGTATTCTTTATTTTCATTTTATTCTTAGCCTTAAGGTTAAGATTAAAAAAGCAAATGCAGTACTCCCTACAGTTAAAGGAAGAAAAAAATACCATTGAAAGCGATTTGTTTGTGAAAAATAAAGAATTTGTTGCCCATTCACTTTATCTTGCTCAAAAAGACGAAATATTAATAAACATTGCGAAGGATTTACGTAAAAATTTATCAAATGAGAATCGAAAGAATGCAAAACATATCAGCCAGATAATCAACAGAATAGAATCGTGCAATAATATAAATATTTGGGATGAGTTTGATGTAAGATTTTCGCAGGTGGATAAAGAGTTTTACAATAACCTAACAAAAAAAATTAATACATTATCACAGAATGAGAAGAGACTTTGTGCTTTTCTACGGCTTGAAATGAGCACAAAGGAAATTTCAATAATAACAGGACAAACCATTCATAGTATTAATGTTGCCAGAACTAGGCTGAGACGTAAATTGGGCCTTTTAAGAAACGACCAAAGTATTTCAACTTTTTTACATCACATTTAAATCCAGTATATCAGTTTTTTAACCATTATTGTATTATAAAAGTATCATATAAAAGCAAGTTTTTAGTTTTTTAAAATATGTTTTACAATTTTAAAATAGGTTACATTTCGAAGAATAGTTTTTTATAAAAATGACATGGAATTTTGTTTTTAGGTTTAAAAAACAAGCAGAGATTAATTTGAGGAGGAATTTTTAAGCCTCCTCAAATTAATTAAATTGAATTTTGCGAGGAATGTTTACACATTCATACCAATGATAATACCCAACCTAATGTTTAACCTTAAACTTTAATCTATGAAAAAAAAATTCACTGTTTTACTTGGATTATTCTTGTTTCTGGGTTTGCCGTTTGTATTTGCACAAACTAGCCAAATTACAGGAACTGTAACATCGGCTCAAGACGGCTTGGGTATCCCAGGTGTCTCTGTTATAGTTAAAGGAACTACAACAGGCGTTGTAACAGATATTGATGGGAAATACTCTCTAAATGTACCCTCTAATTCTACATTAGTATTTTCTTTTGTAGGCATGAAGACACAGGAAATTGAAGTAGGGGGAAGAGCTCTAATTGATGTTGTTTTAGAATCGGAATCCTTGGAAGTTGAGGAACTTGTTGTAGTTGGTTATGGTGTTCAGAGGAAAAAGGAGGTATCGGGGTCTGTTTCTACCGTTAAAGGGGATAACCTCAAAACTATCCCTGTTCAATCTTTTGAACAGGCTTTAACCGGTAAAGCCTCTGGTGTTAACGTAACCATTCCAAATGCTGTTTTAGGAAATCCTACAGTTATTAGGGTGCGTGGTTACAATTCAATTTCGGGAAGTTCAAGTCCACTTGTAATTGTTGATGGTGTTCCGATAATGACAGGTGATGTATCAAGATCTTCCGCAGCTTTGAACTTTATGGGCGATGTTAACCCCTCAGATATTGCATCGGTAGAGGTGTTAAAGGATGCTTCTGCAACTGCAATTTATGGTTCCAGAGCTACAAATGGCGTTATGCTTATTACCACTAAAAGAGGTGTAGAAGGAAATGTTAAGGTTACCTACGACGGATCCGTTGGATTCTCCAATGCATATAACCTTTTTAAGGTGATGAATGCTGAGCAGTTTGTTGAAGCTAAAAACTTTGCCAGAGCAAATTCAAGCCTAGCTGCTGCATATTTCTTGAATGTTGATGCTAACGGTAAAACAATTGATACGGATTGGAACAAATATGTTTATCAAAGAGGATTCCAGTCGAATCATAATTTATCCGTTTCAGGAGCGAATAAGACAACGACCTATTTCCTATCAGCAGGGTATTCAAAGACTAAAGGGGTTATTATCACAAACACCTTGGAAAAGAAAAGCATTAGAATGAATATCGATCATAAGCTGAATAAGTTTATCACTCTTGGGGTATCCGCATCATATTCTAATTCATTTACAAATGCACCTCAAACGGGATCGCTATCTGGTGGAAACTTTGCCACTGCGGGTGTGGGTCGTATGGCATTTCAGCTTTCACCAATTGTTGGCCCTTACCTGAGTGATGGAACGTACAATATTGAAGCTTCAATAAATCAAATGGGTCGTCTTAATAATACCGAATCGACAGGTTATCTGAACCCAGTTTTCCTTACTGATAATAACTATAATACTGCACAGAGCGACAGGATTATTAGCACCCTTTTTGCAAACGTTAAGATCGTCAAGGGTCTTTACTTCCGTACAGCTTATGGTATGGATAATAGTCAGGTAGAATCAAAACAACTTTTGAGTGCTGCTCATGGTGATGGATGGTCAACTGCAGGTCAGGTTTCTAACTATAATGACCGCAGAAATCGCTGGAATTGGACAAATACCCTGAACTACGATTTATCACTAAAGGAGAAGTTTAACATAAAGTTGATGGCTGGTTCTGAGCAACAGTACACTAAATCCAATGGATGGTCAGGTCGAAAAAACGGTATAACCGATAATTACTTTGAGGATTATCAGGGAGCAGCTACTACACCTCAACAACCACCTTCAGCAACGGTGACGGAGAACTTTTTTATCTCATATTTTGGAAGGGTGAACTTCAACTACGATAAAAAGTATTTTATTGAGTTCTCTGCTCGGCGCGATGGATTTTCGGGGTTAGCAGTAGGTAATAAGTATGGTAATTTTGGTGGTGCTTCGTTAATGTGGAATGTATCAAACGAGAACCTCTTTAAGAATAGTTTTCTAGCCAATTATATCTCCGATTTACGCCTTAAGGCCAGTGCTGGTCGGGTAGGTAATATTTCGGGTGTTGATAACTATGCCTCTTTATTCCTTTATTCGGCAAATGTGTATAATAGTTTATTCACTTTGAATTTTAATCAAGCAGGAAATCCAGATCTACAGTGGGAAACGAGTGATAAGTACGATGCGGGTATCGCTTTTGGATTCTTGAAGGAGCGTATTCAGGTTGACTTCAGCTACTATAAAAACACTGTTAACGGGTTGATCCTTGATGTTCCTCAATCGCCATCGAAGGGTATTCCAGGTGGAAATCAACCAACAAATACTCTGCCAATGAACGTTGGGTCTATGTTTAATAAAGGTTTTGAGCTAGCAGTTACCAGCTACAATATTATTGGTAAGCAATTGAGGTGGAGTACAACGTTTAATTTTGGCTACCTCAAGAATGAGGTTACTGAGTTGGCGGATGGTTTACCCTACATTACCGGTGTTACCCAGCTTGAGAATACTAATAGAACAACGGTGGGTTCACCCGTAGGCATGATTTGGGGCGTTAAAACTGCTGGTGTAGATCCTACAACAGGAAGACGTATTTTTATTAGAAAAAATCTTGACGCAAGTGGCGTTTGGGATGGAACAACATCTAAGGTTTACTATGATCCTAACGGAGGAATGGAGAAATTTAAAAATGAGGATGGTTCTAAATCAAGGGATATTGATATCACCTATGATGGTTGGATGCTGGGTAACACGATTCCAAAGTACTTTGGGGGTATCGATAATACTGTAACCTATGGTAATTTCGATTTCAACCTTGGTTTAACTTACGCCTTGGATTTCTATGTGTATTTTGGATCAAAAGCGGGTATGGAGGATCAACGCAACTGGAATAACTCGGAAGAGTTTTATAAAGGGTATTGGAGAAACCCAGGCGATGTTACAGATTTCCCAAAACCAGTTTGGGGCGATAACGTTTCGAACGGCTCTACAATGGTTCAATCGAGAAATGTATTTAGAGGGGACTTCTTAAAGGTTAGAAATATTAGCCTTGGTTATACCCTAAAACATCAACTTTTAAATAAGGTTGGTGTTAGTAGCGTACGTTTATATGGTCAGGTATTTAACCTCTATACATTTACAAACTACCCTGGTTCCGATCCTGAAATATCATCTGGAGGTGATACGAACCTTACACCTGGTGTTGACCGTAATACTGTTCCCCAGGCAAGAACTTTCTCATTCGGATTAAATCTAACCTTTTAACGACTAAACTTACTACAATGAAAATACTGAAAACTACATTATTAATACTACTGGTTTCAGCTACGCTCGTATCGTGTTTCGATGAGTATCTAGAACCAGTCCCAGCCATTTCGATTGATGAGAGATTGGCTTTTGACACAAGATCAAGAATTCTTGGACAGGTACATGCGTTATATAGAAATTTCAAGAGTGGGCAATATCTGGGCGGAAGATACCTAGTATATAACGATATTAAAGGCAATGATTTTTTGAACCATGGGGGTAATGGTGTTACTGGATTACAAACATGGAAAATGGAGGTTACACCGAGTACAAACGAGGTTCAGAATTGCTGGCAGCAGATTTACATTGCCATTAACGGTGTTAACGTTTTTCTAGAAGGGCTTGATGCCAATAAGGAAAAAGCAATGGCAGCCAATCAGCTAACAGAGGCTGAGTACAACCAGTATAAGGGCGAGGCATTAGCGCTAAGAGGGTTGGCATACTTCCACCTGCTACAGCTTTATGCAAGACCCTACAATGAAAATCCTAATGCGTGGGGTGCAGTTCTGCGATTAACGGCACAAAAAACTTCAGCGGATAACTGGAAGGAACGTTCAACGGTTCAGGAAACGTATGATCAGATACTCTCCGATTTGAATACTGCTGAAACTCTGCTTCCAACTAAATATTACAATTCATCAGGCGTTGAAGTAGTAAACCCTGTTAATGACGCTACTAAAACAATTAGAATACACATTAATACCGTAGTTGCAATTAAAACTCGTGTTTACCTTCATATGAACGACTATGCAAATGTTCTAGCAGAAGGGAATAAAATAGCACCTCAATCTGCTGCTCCCTTTTCAGCTACTACTTATGTTAGGAATGGATTAAGTGCTACTTATTCAGCAATTTTTGCTACACCTTATACTTCGAACGAATCGATTTTTTCGATGCCTATGACCGCTACCGAGCTCCCTGGCACCCAGAATGGTATGCAGTTTTACCATGGATATGGAGAGTATACTCTTAACGTAGCACACCCATTTTGGGTCAATAATGCTATTATTGCAGCTACAGATGCTCGGAAGGCAATTACTGGATTTGGTACTGGATCTAATTCAGCAAAACGACAGCTCAGAAAGTTTACATCATTGGAGAATTGGGTTCCGGTAATCCGATATGCAGAGGTACTCTTGAATATTGCTGAGGCTGAGGCTCGGGTGAATGGTGTTAATGCAAGAGCGGTAGCTCTTCTGAATGCTGTATATATTAGGTCAAATTCTGCAGCCACACCTTATGTAGTTGGTGATTTTGCCACTGCTGATGCATTTGTAACCCGTCTTATGCGAGAACGACAAATTGAGTTTATAGGCGAAGGCATTAGGAACATGGATATTTGCCGAACTCTTTCCAGTTTTCCTCCAAAAGGTACTGTTTTGCTACCTACTGATATAACTTCTTCTCAGTATGTATGGCCAATTCCACAGTCGGAAATAAACACTAACTTACTAATCCAACCGAATCCTTAATTTTAAAAAAGAGCTTGAGTTTTTAGAGGGCACTGAAAAAGTCCCTATAGAAATTTAGGTAGAAAAAAACTCGCGTAATTACCAATTTAACGGTCTGAGGATGGCATATTTACGACAAAGAGTTTAATATTTTCCAATTATCGCAAAGAAAAGGGCTTGCACAAACACATTTGTACAAGCCCTTAATTTATCGGCAGTTTTTCAGTGCCCTCAGTTTTTAGCCGCCTCTGTACAGAGGCGGCTATTTTTTGGTATGTCGGGCATGGTTCTTTTACTAACAGGGTGTAAGTCCCTGTACACGTCGAGTTGAAAGGATTATTATCTAGGTTTTAGGTTTTGAAAAACAGTTCACAGTCCTTAATGTGTTATTATTGCATCAATTTTATAAAAATATTAATTAAAAGCAAGAAAATAAAATGAAAATATTTATATTTGAATAAATGATTAAATTCAAGAAAAATTGATTACAAATGTGTCTTTTTTCTGGGCTTATAAAAATAAATGATTCAGAATTAGATTTTTAAAATAGAAGGTAATAATTCCTTAAGGGGAAGGCTATTATTATCTTCTTGACCATAAAAGAGATTTTTAATGATAATGATTGGAGGCTAAATGAGGAGGAGTTAATTTCTCATCATTTAATAATATTCACTAATTAAAAAACTAATCTTAAATATTTAACTCTAAAAATCTAATTTATGAAAAAATTACTGTTATACTCAGATTAACCCCTTATTCTACTTTTATATCTCATTAGGTAAGCGTTTAGATATACAATGGGTGCTTAATTGTATAATGTTATAAATTAGTCTTATGTACTACTTACATAAAAGAGAAATATTTCCAGTATTTGAAAAATCACTGCTATGGAGACTCATTAATAATCCACAATAAAAATTGAGTATTTAAGAAATGGGGTAGCTGAAAACCAAATAGAGTAGGCATAACAAAAAAATGAAATGAATATGGAAGAAAAAATTTCTCCTTCTTCACTACAGGAATGTATAAAAACGAATGGCAATAAGAGTAAAATCTATCGCCAGAAGTTCTTATTCAAATACTTAGTTATTACTTCCTTTTTTGTATTAAGTTATTTCACTGGTTATACTACTAATTATCTTTTGTTTAATCCTGGAGTATTAGATTTTGGTTATAACCAAGTGACTGGAAGTTTTACTATTTCTACAACCAGTGGAATAGGTGTTGAAGTATGGATTGATAAAACGGATAGTGAACTTATGCAAGAATCGGGCTTTATTAATTCCATCTCCCCCAAAAATGCTTCTATTTCTTCTCAAGGGGATAAAACCTTTAGTGTGTCCATTACTAACCCCTCAGGAACTAAAACATATGGTTTGCCAATACGTTGTAAATTCAATGGTGACAAAGAATTTAGTTATTTCACTTACACTATTCAAGTACAAGCACCTCCAGCTTATGCTGATTATGACCCAAGATATCTAACCGTAAATTACAAGACCAGTACCCATGTAGTCCTTTCATGGACTCGCCCTCTAAATAATGATGTTGATAATTACTCCATTTACATGGATAATGTAAAAATTGGTACTACAACATCAAAACAATATACAGCAATGGTAGATGGGGGTACAAACGGTAGAATTTATTCCTTCAAGGTATTTAATAATAACCAACATGGTTCATTCCCTAGTAACACGATTAATGTTTTAGTCCATCCTTCTTTTAATATAAATGGATCTTATGTTTTTTGCAACAATCAAACAGGGAATTATTCAGCTACTCAGTTATCTAATGCTACTTATAGGTGGACAGCAGGGTCAAATATTAGTTTAGATAATACAACATCAACAAGTACTACAGTAACTGCAAGTTCAACCTACAATGGAGAAACATGGATTAAATTAACAAGAACTTTGACTGTGAGTGGTAAGACTGAACCAATATCAGAAACGAAACCCATATGGATAGGTGCACCTTCAACGCCATTTTATATTAGTCCATTCACAGGGGGTGGTTATATTGTTGCTGGAAATACTCAATATTCAGTCTCAACTAGTTGTCCTGGTGGCGTTAATTTTAATTGGTCTGTAGCAGGTGGTACTATTACTAGCGGACAGGGAGAACAAGATGCAATTCTTCAAACTTTGCCATGTTCACCGAATTATAGTATAAATTTTAATATCTCAGTATCTGCTCAAAACGCTTGCGGGTCAAGTCCTTATTTTACTGAATATGGAGATATACCAATTGGAGATCCAGGTGATCCAGGAAATACCATGTCAAAACGATATGACCCCAATATTAATAAACCAAACAATACTACAATAGCATATCCAAACCCAACAAATGGAGTTATAAATATTGGTTCAACAAGCAATGTTGCAGAAGCAATTCTTTATGATATGCAGGGGCGAATGTTACAAAAAGAAGTCTTAGGCAAGAATAAAAATTGCTTGATGGATATCTCGAATCATTCTTCAAACACGTATGTGCTTATACTTAAACTTAACGATGGTACTACAAAGAAAGAACTTGTTGTTCTTATTAAATAGTATTTAACAGTTTAGAATTTAAGAGGTTGTCATGAATGTTTGCCTTGGACAATAATTGACAACCTCTTTATTGTTTTCTCAACTTATATTTCACTTGTTTCATATCCCTATTATCTTGATTGTAAGATTCAAAACGCACTATATCTTAGTTACTATGTAAAATGGTTGTATATAGGATCATGATTACTTGAAAACGAAAAAATCGCTGTATTCATTTTCCAATAAGGCTTTTAACAGTTTTACGATTTTAATTTTTTCTTCCAATGCATAATTTGGGATTAATGTTGCAAGAACTAGGCTAAGACATAAGTTCAGAACCCTCATAAAATGAAATGCCACCAACCTGCTGAGGTAGGGTAGGCAGGTTGATGGCTCTGCGGTGAGTAATTATGAAATTTAAAAACAAAATTTATTTTAAATTCAATAAGTTTTGTAGTTTTGGTATATTGCTAGCGAATTTTATCCTATGGCGAAGATTTTTGAGATTAAGGCTACACTTCAAGGGTTGAAATCTGAGGTTTCGAGAACATTTCAGGTCGATAGCTCAATCAACCTTCAAGTGCTACACGAAGTTTTTCAGGCGTTGTTTGCCTGGGAGAATTTCCATTTACATTTCTATCAGGACTCAAAAAAGCAGGATATAAAGAAGGAGGATCAGGTTAATCTCTCCAAAGTTTTAACGGTTAGCAACGATTTAACCTATGTTTACGATTATGGTGATTCATGGACCATCCGCTGTAAGCTGATCCGCTCATTTGATGATTCATCCATTCATAAATACCCGCTTTGTATAGAGGGATTACGAAAAGCTCCACCCGAGGATTCGGGGGGTGTTACAGGCTACGAAATGTCGTTAGAGCTGATGGCTGGGAAAAGCAAGAAGGATTTCTCCTTGATTTCGGAGTGGTATGGCGATAATTACAACCCTGATTACTTTAGCCTCGATGAGGTGAATAAAGCCCTTTCGCAGCTCAGAGGATAGCGCTATGAGTATTAAAAACGATCGAAGAGGCGACCCAGCCGTTTATTCGGTTTTATCCGACCTCAATATTGAATTCGATTATCACGAGCATCCTCCTGCGCCTACCGTTGAAGAGGCCTCTAAGTATTGGGAGGGCATCGATTCAACCCATTGTAAGAATATTTTCCTACGGAATCATAAAGGCGATAGGCACTATCTGGTTATCCTTGAGCATCGGCAGGAAGTTAATATCCATCAGCTTGAAAAGTTGCTTAAACAGGGTAAGCTAACCTTTGCATCACCCCAACGGATGATGAAGTATCTTGGTCTTGCGCCTGGCTCTGTATCGCCATTCGGGCTGATTCATGATACGTCCAAGCACGTACATCTCTTTCTCGACCATAATCTTCAAAAAGCCGAAAGGCTAAGCTTCCACCCCAATCTCAATACCGCATCGTTAATTATTCGCTATAATGACTTTATACGCTATCTCGATTGGAAAGGGAATGGGTACGAGTTCATTGATTTAACAACAAGTGTAAATTTTTAATAAGGGCATTTGTTATTACAAATCCTTAAAACATTTCTCTGTGAATACTCTTGTGGCTACTCTGTGTATCTCCTTGTAAACCTAGTGTAATGTTAAGTATGTACCATTACGCTTTTATTTTAACCGATGGGTTAACCCGTCGGTTATAGCTCTGAATATTATTACGTCATAGTATGATTACCATAACACTAGAGAGTATATTTATCGAATAAAAACCCTCCGTAATTATTCATTAGGAGGGTCTTCTTTCGGAAAAAATCAAGCTATGAAATCATCCGCATTTTGAGTGTCCACAATTTTTGCAGATTAAGCATCCCTCCTGATAAACTAAGGAGTTCGAACCGCACGATGAGCATTTTTTCCCCTCCTTTGCGGTTGTGCCATCGGGGATATATTTACGAAGAGCCCTCTCAACGCCAGCCTTCCATGTGTTAATCGTTTCACTGTCAAGGCGGAGAGATGATACTAGGTTAACCACATCGGGGATTGGCATTCCGTTACGTAGCACTCCTGATATTAGCTTGGCGTAGTTCCAGAACTCTTTATTGAACATATGAGATAAACCGCCGAGGGTATTGGTATAACCAAACTTATCTACGTACTGGAAATCGTAGCGGCTTCCATTCTCATCCTTAATTTTGATGATTTTACCCTTGGTAACGAGTTTTGGGATAGGAAGCACGTCATCCTCCGAAATACCTGTAAATATCTCATAAGGGCGATTATTATATAGCCCAACAAAGGTAATCCAACTCTCATGGTTATTCTTGAAACGGATAATATCGCACTCAAGTACTTCGGGGCGTTTGGTTGGGAATGCCGATGAGCCTTCATCCCCCTTTTCTTTTCTATTCGCTACTAGCACTCCATCGCGTGAACCTTCACGGTAAACGGTACATCCTTTACAACCGCTTTCCCATGCTGTTTGATAGACTTTTGCAACCATTTCTTCTGTTGCATCGGCGGGGAGGTTTACGGTAACGCTAATGGAGTGGTCAATCCATTTTTGGATTAACCCTTGCATTTTAACTTTACTTACCCAGTCAACATCGTTGGAGGTGGCTTTATAGTAAGGCGATTTAGCTACTAGCTCATCAATCTTTTCGGCGCTGTAGGTCTTTACCTCTTCTACATTATAGCCGTTAACCTCAAGCCAAACAAGGAACATATGGTGGAATACGTTGAACTCTTCCCACTTATCGCCAACCTCATCGGTAAAGGTAACGTTTACATTCTGATCGCCCGGGTTAACCTTACGCCGACGCTTGTAAACGGGTAGAAATACTGGCTCAATGCCCGATGTTGTTTGGGTCATTAGGCTTGTTGTACCAGTTGGGGCTATGGTTAGCAGGGCAATATTTCGGCGACCATATTTAATCATATCGCTATAAAGCGTTTCATCCTCGTCCTTCAACCTGTTGATAAAGGGATTATTCTTTTCGCGCTGTGGATCAAAAATGGGGAATGGCCCACGCTCTTTAGCTAGGTAAACCGATGAGCGGTAGGCTTCAATGGCTAATGTTTTATGAACCTCAACGGCAAAATCGGTGGCGTTGTCGGTACCATAACGAAGGTTCAGGGCAGCAAGCATATCGCCCTCGGCGGTAATGCCAATGCCCGTACGGCGACCCTCAATGGCTTTTTGACGAATCTTTCTCCAAAGATTGCGTTCAACCTGTTTAATCTCCTCTTCCTCGGGGTCGGTGTCAATCTTTCCTTGAATGGCATCAATCTTTTCGAGTTCAAGGTCGATGATATCGTCCATAATGCGCTGTGAGGCGATTACGTGCTTCTTGAATAGGTCGAAGTTGAAGTGAGCTTCGGGGGTGAAAGGCTTCTCAACGTAGCTGTAAAGATTCAGGGCGATAAGCCTACAGCTATCGTATGGGCAAAGAGGTATCTCTCCGCAAGGGTTAGTAGATACCGTCTTATAACCTAAATCGGCATAGCAGTCGGGAACCGATTCCCTGATAATGGTATCCCAGAAAAGCACTCCTGGCTCGGCCGATTTCCATGCGTTATGAATGATCTTATTCCAAAGGTCAAGGGCGCTAATCTCCTGACGGTATTTAGGCTTGCTTGCGCTTAATGGGTATTGCTGAATGTAGTTGCCTTTTGAAAGAACGGCATTCATAAACTCATCGTCAATCTTGACCGAAACGTTGGCACCTGTAATTTTCCCAGGTTCCATCTTTGCATCGATGAATTTTTCAGAATCGGGATGCTTTATAGAGATGCTTAACATCAATGCACCACGCCGACCATCCTGGGCAACCTCACGGGTAGAGTTGGAGTACCTTTCCATAAAGGGTACAACCCCCGTTGAGGTTAATGCGCTGTTCAGAACAGGGCTTCCCTTTGGGCGTATGTGCGATAAGTCGTGCCCTACACCACCCCTACGCTTCATCAGCTGAACCTGCTCCTCGTCCACCTTCATAATGCCACCATAGGAGTCGGCCTCGTTACGTGTGCCGATAACAAAG
>Ga0209287_10000098_pt1 | contig 55197 bp, 60 predicted proteins | sample PPLLak3cmMay2015_2_FD_187255 | JGI IMG/M metagenome (GOLD analysis project Ga0209287, IMG submission 187255) | Freshwater sediment microbial communities from Prairie Pothole Lake near Jamestown, North Dakota, USA - PPLs Lake P8 Core (1) Depth... | ecosystem: Environmental > Aquatic > Freshwater... | reverse complement strand
GCAATGCTTTTCCGGAATTACAAGATAAATATATCTACGGCGATTGGAGCGATGGATTCATTCCTGGAAGAGCCCGTTTATTCTATGCGGAAGAAACAGAGAAATACGGTTTTACGAGATATGAGTTTAGAATGGATAGTAATAATTCAATTTCATATCTTCTCGCATTTGGACAAGATACGAATGGTGAAGTATATGTATTAACATCAGAGGTTCTTGGTCCGACAGGTACGACAGGAAGAGTTAGTCGGATGATAATAGAAGCACCCTTAATGGAGTAACCCGATCAGTCGTTTATATCATCATAAACATCATATCATTCCAGTAAACTTGAAGAAGAATATAGAGTGCGGACAAGCAAAAAAAAGTAAATAATTAAGGTGAATCAAAATGACACAATATTCAGATAATAGGAAAGGGGTGAACATAGGTAGAATCATTGTACCTATCGATGAATCAGCAGAAATGGATCAAGTTGTAGAAAAAGCGTTTAACCTTGCCAAAGAAATAAAACGAAACGTCGTTGCCTTGTATGTCGTAGATACTCCTCGCTTGACTGAGGTCATTCCACCCAGTGAAACCTCTGTCGCATGGGATGCTATTCTTTCAAAAGAAGGACAGAAGATTCTTGATGATATAGAAAAAAAAGGAAAAGAGAGAGGAATCCAAGTTGTAAAAAAGATTGTGACGGGTATCCCTGATAATGAAATCCTTAAGGAAGCAAAAAAACATGATCTTATCATCATGGGATGCAGATCACGAGATATTTTTGATAGACTCTTAACAAGTAACGTCTGTGAAAAAGTCATCGATCAAAGCTCCTCCTCGGTCATGACCTACCGGGTTAATTAAAACAAACCCTACCCGATTCAAAATTAAGCTGTTCTTCAATCATTTTTTAATTGAAATGAAGTTATGTTTTAGTAATTCATTTTGAATCAGTCAATGAGGAAAAACAAATGTTGGATAACAATCTCTATAATCTCATGACACAAATCGTTGAAGAACACAAGAGTTTGTATCGGATAAAAAATATGTACATCGCCGATGCAAAGAAATGTAAAGAATGCCAGCAGTATTGGAAGCGGATGATAGATGACAAAGAATGCCATATCCAGGATCTCCTCTGCCTCATCCAAAACCATCTCCCAATGGACGACATGAGCAAGAAAAAATAGTATTCCTATGCGAAGGGAGAAAAAAAGGCTAGTGCCCTCAAAAAAACCCGTTAAGAAACCAAACATTCGATCTTATGTCGACCTCACGTCAATGGAATCTATTATATTGAACTATTTTTAACTTATTTTTTACTTGTTTTTAAGTCATCCTTATATCTGTTTCAGGGGTTTTTTGGATATCATCGAAACTAAATGAGGTGAAGAAAAATATGGAAACTGTTATAGAAACAGGTGAATTATTTCAAAAAGCTGATTGGAAAAAAGAAAAGCACGTCCCTGTTATCGAATGCCCGAACACGATAAAAGCAGACGAGATATGTGAAGTGAAAGTGAGTATAGGTAAAGAAATCGCCCATCCAAATACAACGGAACATCATATCGCATGGATTTCAGTACTGTTCAAACCAGATGGTGAGAAATTCCCTTATCATATCGGACAGTTTCTGTTCAATGCCCATGGTGCTTCTGCTCAAGGTCCTAACACGAGCACGATTTACACACACCATGCAATTACTACATCTCTTAAGACATCAAAATCAGGCACTCTCCTTGCTATCGGATATTGTAATATTCATGGTCTTTGGCAGTCATCCAAAACTATTACTGTCAAGTAAACAAAAATCAGAGTCGTTAGAAGGATCGTTGTATGTTGAGTACCGAATGTGATTTACCTGGAAAAGTCGCGATTGTCACAGGTGGGAGCCGCGGGCTTGGAAAGGCAATGGCGATTGGGCTTGCAAACGCTGGAGCACACATCGTCGTTTGCGACCTGTTAGATACGAAAGAAACGGTGAGTCTCATCCAAGGTTTAGGACGAGAAAGTATAGGGTTGAAGGTTGATGTGACCAAACCCGCTGATATTGCGATGATGGTGAAAAAAACTGTAGAGAAATTTCATACCATTGACATACTGGTGAATAACGCAGGGATTGTGAAGAGCGCACCTGCGGAGTCCATGACTGAAGAAGACTGGAAAAGAGTAATGACCGTGAACCTTACCGGAGAATTTCTCTGTGCACAAGCAGTGGGCAATCAGATGATCAAACAAAAACACGGCCGCATAATCAATATCGCGAGTGTCGCAGGAATGTTTGGTTCTGCGCAATCAGCAGCGTATAGCGCGAGTAAAGCAGGGATTATCCTCCTGACAAAAACCTTAGCTGTCGAATGGGGAAAATACGGGATCAATATCAATGCGATTTGCCCAGGGGTCTTTCTCACAGATATGACCGACAGTTACCTAAAGGATCCAGGGTTTGATCAGATGATTAAAACACGGGTTCCTCTAGGACGATACGCACACCCTGAAGAGCTCATGGGCGCAGTCGTCTTTCTTGCTTCTAATGCCTCAACCTATGTCACTGGGCATACCTTAGTTGTTGATGGCGGTTGGACTGCAGGGTTGTAAAACATTCTTTATTAATGGAGGCTATGGTATCAAACCTATGAATGACGACGTATTCACATACCTGATTGGTGGAAAAGCTGGTCAGGGTACAAAAAAAGCAGGTATTGTTGCTGCAAATTTCTTTTCTGCGTTGAAACGTAATGTATTTCAGATGAATGATTACCCGAGTCTCATCCGTGGCGGTCATAACTTTTCTCTTGTAAGTACAGCAACGCGGAAGATTTACAGCCATTATATGAAGGCGGATCTTGCAGTACTGCTTGATCAGCGAAGCTATACGATTCATCGGGATCACCTTACAGAAAATGGTGTGCTGGTGTATGATAGTACGGCTGTGAAACAAGGTCAGGGTATCGGACTTCCTATTGCTTCTCTTGCGAAAAATTATGCTGCCCCAGATTTAATCGTTGGGGTTGCAGGGATCGCAGTACTCGCAGCCGTAGTCGGTGCTGATCGTGCGAAGCTGGATGCGCTCATCCAAAAAGAGTACCGTCGGAGTGCTGAGGATAATCTCAAATTTGCTCATGAGATCTATGACGAAGCAGAGAAAAAAATCACGCAACGGTTTGAATTACGGGATGGGAATGAAACCCATCCGATCCTTGCAGGTGCTGAAACCATTGGTTTGGGTGCGTGTGCTGCTGGTCTTGACCTTTATTTTGCGTACCCGATGACACCATCGACTCCGATTTTACATTTTCTTGCGGCACAGGCGAAACAATTAGGGGTTGTAACGGTACAGCCAGAGAATGAGATTGCTGTTGCGAACATGGCGATTGGTGCTGCGTTCACCGGTGCTCGTAGTATGGTTGGGACAAGCGGCGGAGGGTTTTGTCTCATGCAGGAGGCGTTTTCTCTTGCGGGGATGGTTGAGGCATCGGTCGTGTTCTTTCTTGGTCAGCGTCCTGGTCCCAGTACAGGGGTGCCAACGTATTCTGAACAGGGTGAGCTGCTCTTTTCGTTATACCCTGGTCAAGGTGAGTTTCCAAGGATTGTCGCCTCACCAGGCAGTATTGAAGAAGCGTTTTATGTAGCTGCTGAACTGCTTGATCTCGCATGGCGATTTCAGACACCAGCAATCTTACTCTCGGAGAAACACCTGACCGAGAGCAGTATGAACGTGGATCTTGACATAGAGAAAATCAGAGAGGCAGCACCTGACATGCATACAAGTGGAATCTATCAGCGATATCGTCAGACAGAGACAGGTGTCTCACCCCTGCTGTTTCCACCGTCTGATGCGATGATTAAATGGAATAGCTACGAGCATGATGAACAAGGATTCACGTCTGAGGAGGCTGATGTGATCGCGCGGATGCATGTGAAACGTCGGACGAAACAGGAGAGTCTGATTCGGTATCTTCGGGAGAAGGTACAGACGGTAAACGAGTATGGAACTGGTGATCCCTGTGTGTTTACGTTTGGGTCGACGACGATGAGTGTTCGAGAGGCGGTGCTACACGCCGGTCTTTCGTGTACTGTGGTGCAGCCTATTTACCTGCAGCCGTTCCCTTCGTGGAGCCTCATGAAGTATGTGGGGCGTAAAGGGGTCGTGGTCGAGCAGAATTGTACCGGACAACTAGAGCAGCTTTTACGGGAGAAAACTGGTATCATACCGATATCGTCGATTCGGCAATTTGATGGAAGACCTTTTAATCCAGTGGATCTCGCTGAGCAGTTAAGGAAGGTGATCGGTTAGATGGCAGATGAGTTAACAACCCCTGTAGAAAATACCTGGTGCCCCGGGTGTGGAAATTTTGGTATATTAAATGCGTTTAAGAAAGCGATACCGAAGTTAGAGCAGCATGGAATTGATCGGAAGCATCTGGTGATTTCAGCTGGCATCGGGTGCCATGGGAAGATTTTTGATTACGTGCCACTAAGTGGGTTGTATTCACTTCATGGTCGGTCAATGGCAACGGTACAGGGAATAAAACTGGGGAACCCGGATTTGAAGGTGCTGACATTTGCTGGTGATGGAGATGCATTTGGTGAAGGGATTTCTCATATGATTTTTGCGGCGAAACGGAACGCTGATATCACGGTGATTGTGCATAATAATGGGACCTATGCGTTGACAACAGGACAGTTTTCTCCAACGAGCGGGAAAGGGTTTAAAGGACCATCGCTGCCGAGCGGGAATGTGGAGGAACCACTGAATCCATTGTCGTTGATGCTTGAGGCGGGTGCATCGTTTGTTGCGCGTGGGTACGCCGGGCGTATCGATCATCTTGCCGACCTTATTGTTGAGGCGGTGTTACATGAAGGATTTTCATATATTGATGTGCTGCAACCGAGTGTGGTGTTCAATAATACGTATAAGGAATATAACGCATTGGTTGAAATCATTGAAAAACCAGCGGGTCGGTTGGAAGATGCAGTGCAGCTCGCAAAACGATTTGATCGGTTACCGATTGGCGTGCTTTATAAGGTATCAAAACCGGTGTATCATAAGGAATTGTATGGAAAATGGAATCCGGCAGTGAACCGGCTGATGCATGAGGAACGGAAGCGACGTATTGCTACGTATCTCTCCGAGCGATTACAAAAATAAGATGGAAGTTGTGATGGAAATGAAAGTGAGAATAGACCAAGACGTATGTATTGAATGCGGGCTATGTGCATCAACATGCCCTGATGTGTTTGTGTTAAACGCAGGTGAAAAAGCGAGTATCGTTGAATGTTATCAGAATGGTGGTTCAGATATCGGAGAGGTGGGCGAGCCACTCCGTACCTGTACTGAGGATGCTGCTGGGTCGTGTCCAGTTGAGGCGATTAGTACTGGTTAAGAGTTGATGAAGATGGTTGAGAAAAACAGGTTTATCCAACGTTGAATCAAGGGATTCTGAAGGAGAGTAGAAATAATGGAATTTACTGATATGATAAAACAGCATATGAAAAAAGATATCGTGTATACGACAGAGGATGAACGGCTAGCAGATGTTGTTTTTAAGATGTCAAACGCTGAAGCAGATATCGCTATCGTAAAATCAAAAAACGATATCGTAGGAGTAATCACAGAAACAGATATTTATTATGCACTTGTGAAAGAAGTGTTACCAGAGAATGTGAAAGAAGAAAAAAAATTGAGAACGTTTGATGATATGAAAGTCATTGATCTCATGCAGGGGCCACCAGCAAAGAACGTGATGACGTCTTGCGAGTCTCTTGGGTGGCATCCTTGTGTTGATACCTTTGAGGATGATACTATAGAGAACGCTATTCGAATCATGCAACGAAGTGGGCTCCATCATTTATTAGTTTTTGATAAGAAAAACAACCTTGTTGGTACGCTCTCTTCTCATGAAATCATAAATAGTATCAGTAGAAGAAAAACAAAACCAATGAAAAAATAATTAGATTTTAAATAATATGTATGTGTTTTGTAGATATTTTTAACTTGTTATGAAACTATTTTTAAGTTATTTATTTTAATAATAGAGAAACTTATGACTCTATACTATTTGGAGATATACTATGAGGAAAAAAAACGCAATCATTTTTGGCATCATGCTAGTTTGTTTTTCTAGTGTAGTAGCCACAATATATCCCTTGACTCTGGGGAAAGAAACGATAACAATGGATGAAACCACCCTAAGTATTGATTTTGTCAGTAGCGGTTTTAATGTTGATTATAAAATCTCTGAACTTTTTGGTGTGAGTGCAGTGATTAGAAATACAGGTAGTGTGAATGCAACCGATGTTCACTGGAGTATTTCTTTATCAGGTGGATTTGTCATTGTCGGTAAACAATCATCTGGAACGATTCCTTTGATTTTTCCAGGCGATGTTTCCATTGTTAAAATACCTGTCATTCTTGGATTTGGGAAACCACACATAACAGCAACAGCAAATGCGTTAAATGCGAATACAACGACGACTCTTGCACGGGCAAAGATTTCTGGATCTAAGGTAACTCTCTTACCCGGAACTGATGATTCGTTAATCGTCAAACTTGATCGTACCGCTCGTGGTTTGAAAGCCCCCATTATTTTAACCTATGCTGATGATGGTTCCGGTCGGCTTTTTGTAGCAGAACAAACCGGTAAAATATTTGTTCTAGACAACGGAGTTCTACAGTCTACCCCGTTTCTTGATTTGTCCAGTAAGATAGTGAAACTCATACCCGTGTATGATGAACGCGGGCTGTTGGGTTTTGCGTTCCATCCAGATTTCAAGAACAATAGTCGTTTCTATGTGTATTATACTGCTCCAGCCAATGAATCGGGAGTTGATCATCATGACATTATCGCTGAATATCAAGTGTCAGACTCAGATCCCAATCTCGCAGATCCGAATTCCGAACGAATTATTATGAGTATTAATCAACCAGAGTTCAATCATTGCGGTGGACAACTAACCTTTGGACCGGATGGCTACCTCTACATTGGTGTTGGTGATGGCGGCGGTGAAGGTGATCCCAATGGCATCATTGGAAATGGACAGAATATCAATACCTCGCTTGGAAAAATACTACGGATTGATGTTGACCACGGCAATCCCTATGCTATACCCGCGGATAATCCATTTGTCAGTGTGGACGGTCTTGATGAAATCTATGCGTATGGGTTCCGTAATCCGTTTCGTTTTTCCTTTGATATGACGACCGGTCGACTTTTTGTCGGTGATGTCGGCCAAGATCTCTGGGAAGAAATCGATATCGTCGAAAAAGGAGGAAATTACGGGTGGAGGATTATGGAAGGCAATCATCTCTATGATCCCGCGTTAGCCGGGTATTTAGGAATTAACATAAGTTCGCTATCACCACCTGTTTATGATTACAGCCATTACGTTGGTCATTGCGTTATCGGTGGCGTTGTCTATCGAGGCACGCAGTATCCTGCTCTGGATGGTAAATATGTGTTTGGTGATTGGAGTGCTACGTATTTCCAGCCCCGAGGGAAACTCTATTATCTTGACGAAGTTACACCGAATGTTTGGAAGAAGATGGAGTTTCGTTTCAGTGATGATAAACCGTTGAATCTTCGGGTGTTGGGTATCGGAGCAGATGAATCTGGAGAATTGTACGTGCTTACACAGCGGACTATAGGCCCGATCCTCAATACTGGTGAAATTTGGCATATAACGGTGGAATGAGAGGTGCTTCAATGAAATATATGAAATACATTGGAATTATTTCCATCGCATTATTCTTGAGTGTGTCCCTGATTCCACTGGGCGTACATGCTACCCCCCCACGGTACATCAACATTCAATATCAAGCAAATACACATACATTAAAGGTTACAATCTCTCATATCACTCCGGTTCGTTCCATTCATTATATCTATCGGATTGTTGTTGAAAAAAATGGTGTACTTGATCAGGTGCATTTCTACAGTAAACAACCTCGTTTTTTCCTCAATACTTATGAATACAATATGTCTGCGAATCCTGGCGATGTCATTACTGTTTCAGCTTATTGTGTGCTTTTCGGGTACAACAGCAGATCAATAACCGTATCATAATCAATCCGTATGTAAACAGAACACTGCAGGTAACGACTGTGGTTATTACCTTCGGGGGAATTGTGTATAGATTCAGCAACCGTCATTCGTATCGTTAAACTCGGGCGTTTGATTATACATGCTGTGTTCTTGGTGTACCTGTTAGGTGCACTGTTTGCTGTGAGCGTCGGTGCATCGTTTGATGTGGTCAAGTTTCTCTTTGTCTATGTGATTCTTTTTACCGGGACTCTTTCAGCGATGTACAACAACAATTACAATGATGTGAATGTTGATAAGAATGCAACGCAAACCGTTTTTTCTGGCGGAAGTCGCATTCTTGTTGATCACCCTGAGTTAATGAGCATAGCAAAAAAGTTGTCTCTATTTTTCCTTGGTGTCTCGATAGTACTTGGTTTTGTCGGCATGGTTGTTTTTTCGTATCCTGTGACGTTTTTTGTGTTTGTTTTGTTTGGGAATATACTGGGGTGGTATTATACCGCACCGCCGATTCAACTCATGTATCATGGGCTTGGGGAGGTGTGTACGATGCTTGCCGTAGGGCTTATTGTGCCTGGGCTTGGTTATTTTGCCCTCGCTGGTCAACTTGATGCCTCCTATGTCGTTCTGTTAGTGCCATTTCTTTTCCAGGGATTTGCGTTGAGTTTTTATCTTGAGATACCTGACAGAGAGGCGGATCGTCAGGGTCATAAGAAGACGTTAGTGGTTCGCCGGGGAGTTTCCTTTGGATTTGTGGTAGGTGCGCTCTTTTCAACACTTGCGACCGTTTGTTTTCTTCTCTATGCTATTTTCCATGTTAATTCAGGTGATATTAATTATTGGGTGGTTTTTCTTTTTTCTCTGATACCGTTATTCTTTTGCGTTCATAGTCTGGTGAGATATCGTGCTGATAAAACAAGAGTGAATCCTTTGGTGTTTCGTGCTGCTGCGTCGTTCTTTGTTTGTTATATTCTTCTGGTTGGTTATTTTCTGTATGTCATTTTACTACCATAATTTATTCGACATCATAAAACATGATTAGAATGATAGATATAATCCTGGAATCATGATTGGAGTGTTTTTTCAGTTTTATGGGAGAAAAAAGAAAGAATAATCGTAGGTCATAGATTAATGAAATCATACTTCATTTATAACCGCTTGATAATAAGACTGATTACTCTCATAAAAACAATTGTTTTTGAATCGTTTTAGAGGCATTATTTCTATAAGATATTATACTATCACACAATCTAAATAACAATTCTTTAAGAAAAAAGAAAGGAGATGAAAAAAATATGGAAGAAATTTTAGATACGCTACACGCAGCATCAAATGTGAGTAAACTCGTCATGGAAAACGACCGCGTACGGGTATTCGACGCTCGGTTTAAACCCGGTGAAAAAGCAGCGATGCACAAGCACTTTGATCATGTGATGTATATGTTCAACGACGGGAAAGTAAAAATAACGCCATTAAACGGTAAAACACAAGAAGTAGATCTCAAAGCCGGGCAAGCACTCTGGATGGAAGCCACAGCTCATACCGTTGAAAATCTGGGAAAAACTGATTTTCATTTTTTGGTTGTAGAATTAAAAAAGTAAATCACTACTGATTCCACTAGAGCTAACGAGACATCGATTACGACTTAATCTGTTAATGTTTAGATGGTTCCTGTAATGGTAACAATAATAAAACATTTAATAAAATAAATTGAATGTATTTTTTACTTATTTCTTAATTGTTTTTAAATCAATTTTTTAACCTGTTAACACATTAAGAGTACTAAGGAGAAAAAAGATCTATGTTCTTTGACTCTGAAGATACGTTACGGGAGAAATATCTTACCCCGGAAGAAAGGGATCTCCTTCAATTGATCCACAACCCAGCAAACTAATTCATTGAAACTATTGAAGGAGAGTCATATATGGCAAAACCGAAAGGAAAAAAACTTACGATACATACTGAAAAAAGAAAGGAGCCGATTCTGCAGAAATCCTTGATGCCCATGCTTGAAAGCCCTTTTGATATTCGGGATTATATCAACAAGATGTGTCACGAAAACAACTGGGCAAAGTCATGGTGGAACAACTGGATAATAAATCAAGCACTTGAAACACCTACAGAGAATCGTATGAAAGTAATTCCAGTCGATTTCGTCGATACGGGAAAAGGATATCAAATCACAACTGAAATGCCAGGTGTCAATAAAAAAACATTGAAGTTATTGTTACGTCTAAAACCATTAGTATCTGTGGTCTTACAGAAACACAGATTCGCAAGGAAAATGAAGGATACGTAAAGCGGGAGCGGGGGTACTTTACGTAGTGTCGATATCTTCGGTTTCCTGAGGATGTCAACCCAGATAACGCTGAGGCAAAACTCATGAATGGGGTTCTCCAAATCCAGGTAAACAAAAAAACACCTTCAAAACCGGGGACACGCGTTCCTGTACAATCACAAGAGAACGTTTGATTGATTTTATCAAGAAATGTTGTGGTAAGCGAGATAAATGCAGCCGATAGGATTATTGATGAGAGAACACCGCCTGATTGAACGAATAATACCCTTGCTTAAAAGCGAACAAGAAAGAAGTAAAAAGACCAAAAAGATAAATTCCATATTTATCAATACTGCTATTGATTTTTTTCAGACTTATGCAGATAAAATTCATCATGGGAAAGAAGAAGATATCCTTTTTAAGGCGCTATTACCTAAAAAACTTAACACGGAGCAGAAAACGATAATGAAACAGTTACTTGAAGATCATCAACGGTCCCGACAGGTTATACATAGCCTTAAGGATGCAAATCAAAAGTATCTCCAGGGCGAGATTTCAATACTTCCTGCGATACAAGATAGTCTAGGGCAGCTTATCGCCTTATATCCACATCATATCGAGATAGAGGACAAGCATTTTTTCTTCCCAATTATGGAGTATTTCTCTCGCAAAGAATGCGACGATATGCTTCAGAAATTCACTGATTTTGATAGAAATATCATCCATGAACATTATACTTTGTTTATTGAAGAACAAGAAAAAAAAGGGAGCTGAATAGGTTTTTTTTTGAGTTGTACTTCTTTAGTGTAAAAAATTAATTAAAAGAGTCATAACGCTAATGACTAGTAAAAGACGGACAAACAACCATGTACCACCGTATGCCGTAGAAGAATACGTCTCTTTTTTTTCCAAAACGTTTCCCCCCAATTCTTTTTATAGAAACTAATAGCTCCTCCCTTGTACTGCAAGTAAGAGTTCAAGTTCTGTTATATGTTCTTGTTCTTCCATGAGGATATGTCTAATTTCATGTTCAAGCAGATGATCATAGTAGCCTTGTCCTTTCTCTTTCTTTAATTCCTCAAGGATTTTCCGGTATGTGTCAACCGCTGTTTTTTCGTCTTTTAAATTCACTTCAAGAATCTGTTTGATGGTTGTTGCCGGATGTCTTGGTGTAAAATCGACGCTTGGTACCCCGCCGAGATCACCAATTAAGGTTCGGAATTTCTCTTGATGTCCTTTTTCGTCGTTGGCGATTTCTTTGAGACGTGCAATGATCGGCTCAGCGTTGATCCCATCAACGATTTCCGCATGACTGAGGTATTGCACAAAGGCGGCGTGTTCTAACTCCAGCCCATGATTTAATAATTCAACGATTTTTTCTTTTGTCATTATTTTCTACCTCCATTTTTAAGATACATTAGAGCAAAGAAAAAAGAAGAGAAATGATTATTTGATTTTGACTTTGGTTGTCTCATATTTAGGTTTTGGTTCTGCTTTTGGCAGCGAGAGCGTAAGGATCCCGTCTTTGAGTTCTGCTTCTACTTTTCCGGTTTTTAAGTTTTCAGGGACCTGGAATGAACGGTAAAAATCCGTGCTCATTCGTTCTTGCCGTAGCCAGTTCTTCCCCTTATCCTCACTTTTTTCTTCATGTTCAGCGCTGATCTCAACCATCGTTGGTGTTACTTCAATACAAATATCTTCTTTTTTGATTCCTGGCATTTCTACATGCATTTCGTATTTATCGCCATGGTCAACAATGTCCATGATTGGTGTCCGATACTCAGGAATCGTTATAAGATTTGTTTGCGGCCCCCAAAACAGTTCATCAACGTTTGTTCTGAGTCGATTAAAGAGTTGGTCCATATCTGACCACAGTTCATACGGTCTCTGTGCGAGTACCTCTGCTCTTTGCTTTGGAATGACAGCAAGTTTTCCTTTTTTTTCTTTTTTAAGTGCCATAGGTTTTTACCTCCAAAACTATTGAATGCTTCTTACCTTAAAACAATGACTTAAAATCGATTAAAAAATAGTTAAAAAATGGTTAATTTTTTTATTTCTTCGATAGCCATCTCAACAAATAAGTCATACTCTTTAATCATAATCTTCGATCCCGAAGTTTTGTGCCAATAAACTACTTTTCCCGATCAGCCACCAGTACATTTCCCCGGTCTTATCATGGGGCAATTTCCCAACGAGTGCATCATCAAGTTCTTTAATAAATTGATTCATTTCTTCCTTATCCTCAATATTACTCCCACCGTAAGCATTGACATCTGATAATTTATCAAGTTCTTTTTGAATCGCATCTTTTAATCGTTTGATTGAATTATCTGTTCTGGCTACCTCGTCGAATCTAACCATTTCTAATCCTCCGAATATTCTTTTTCTCGTTTTTTATTTTTACACATACAAGTGAAGAATTATTTGTTATTATTCTAATATTTTTTTATCCTCCACGGAAATCATCACAGGCATCATCATGTTCCATGGGTCGGGCATGTTCTGCGTGGAATGGTTGGAGACAAATTTCACGAGGTATTTTCTTCATGGGTTTCCCGCAGCATGTCGGTGGTTCTTCGCTTGCTTCTACAAACGCTGTTCTATGGCATGAATTACATTCGTACGTTTCTTCTGTCATAGGTCTTCACTTTATTTTTTTTGCAACATATTCTGCAAGCTCTAGCAATCGTTTTGCATAGCCTGCTTCGTTATCGTACCAGACAAAAACCTTTACCATTTTATCATCGATGACTCGTGTTAAGGTGCCGTCAACGATCCCTGAATGAAGGTCCCCGATGATGTCAGCGGAAACAAGGTCTTCTTCACAATAATCTAGAATCCCTTTAAGCTCATTGTTTGCTACTTTTTTATATGCATCATTGACATCTTTAACTGTGACATTGGTTTTTAATTCTGCAACAATATCTGAGATAGCTCCATCAGGAATTGGGGCTCGAAGTGCAATCGCATCCATTTTGCCTTTTAGATTTGGTAACACCAACGTAGTGGCTTTTGCCGCCCCTGTTGTCGTCGGAACTATGGATACTGCTGCCGCGCGGCCTCGTCGTTTCACTTTAGAGGATCGATCGACTAACGCTTGACTTGCTGTATATGCATGGACCGTGGTGACCAACAGATGTTCAACCCCAAAGGTGTCATCCAATACTTTTATTGCAGGGGATAATGAATTTGTTGTACATGATGCGTTAGATAGAATATGATGTTTTTTAGGATCATATGACTTTTCGTTCACCCCGAGATTTATTGTTATATCCACTGTGTCTGATGGGGCACTGATAATAACTTTTGATGCACCTGCTTTTAAGTGTTGTTCCGCATCTTCTCGCTTTCTAAAAAGACCTGTACATTCTAAAACAATATCAATTCCAAGTTTCTTCCATGGGAGATTTATAGGATCTTTTTCATTCGTAATTGTTATTTTTTTTGATCGGTATTTAATGTAATCGGACCCGTATTCTATGGGATATGGTGCCCGTCCATGGACGGAATCATACTTCAGAAGATATGCAAGTTCATCATTTGGGGTCAAATCGTTTGCTGCGACAATCTCTATATCTTTTGAGTTATATGCAATATAATGATGTAAAACCAATCGTCCGATTCTTCCTAATCCATTGATTGCAATTCTCTTCATTTTTATCATAACCAATTTTAGTATATCACCCAACATCTTTCTTTTTTATAAAAATGACTTAAAAACGTATAAAGAATAGATAAAAATCAGTTTCAAATTCTTATATAACGATCAATTAAAATAGTACATCCTCCAGATGACATTAACAAGACTGAGCAAAATGGTTTTGGTATATTCTATATTTTCAAATCATTTTTCATATGATTTTGAGTAATTGTTATATATGATTGAAATGTTTTTGAAGTAAAAATGTTCTGCTTTAAAATATATTGCTCTAGTGGGAATATAAATGGCATCACAAACAAATGATTGGGTAACTGATGTCTATTGGTTTGATATTATTAAAAATATTCTATCGGATAGCAAGCATTATTTGTTTACTATTGAAATATGGGAAAAAATGAGGGATAACTATGGGTATTCATATGGGGAGGATAAGGTAGAAAAAGAATTATTGAATCTTCAGAGATCAGGATATATTGTTCCTGTTGATAAAAGAGGAAAACAAGCATGGACATTTCCTTCTGAAAAGAAATTACTACAATTAGAAAGAAATAAAATAATTGACTCATCTATTGCGGAATTTATTAACGCAAGAAATCGTCTTCCTACGATTAAAGAAGTAATTGCATCAATAGATGAGATCATCCTTCAAAAATTTATATCTGAACGTTTGGTAAAAATATTAAAACTAACCAAAGCTATAGATGAAATTATTACACAATCATACGAACAAAACTTGAAAAAAACGAAGACAGATAAGAATCATAAACAATGGATTGAACCTTCATGCAAAATTGATGAACGAGAAATGTCTTTCTATGAAACTGTAATCGACAAACTTGATGGTATAATCGTGGATGTCGATATTTTAACCATAGTAAACATCATAAATGCTCGTAAAAGGAAATTAAATATTCTCCTATAACGTTCTCATAAAAAGATTTCAGGCTTATGAAAAAAGTAGCTATACTGACACGGGATTGCGCAGGCGTAAACGCAGCAATACGAGCCGTCGTACGAACAGCTTGTGAATACCATATAGAAGTTATTGGGGTCTTAAAAGGCTACGATGGTTTAATCGACGGGAAATTCATCCCGTTAAACCGGGGCTCAGTTTCAGGCATTATTAATTTGGGTGGGACTGTTCTAAAAACCTCACGTTCAAAACGATTTCTCACGGACGATGGTCAAAAACAAGCAGTCAATAACATCCAAGAACAAAAAATAGAAGGAATAGTTGTAATAGGAGGAAACGGCTCATTAAAGGGCGCACATCTCCTTGCAACGAAATATAAAATTCCTGTTATTGGTATCCCAGCAACAATCGATAATGATATCACTGGTATTGATCTCTCGATTGGTGCCGACACCGCGGTCAATGTTGCGTTAGACGCGGTAGATAAAATTCGAGATACTGCAACAAGTTTGGAACGAATTTTCATTGTAGAAGTTATGGGCCGTGAAAGTGGATATATTGCATTGCAGGTTGCGTTAGCAGGAGGCTGCGAGGAAGTATTGCTTCCTGAGCGAGAATTTACTATTGAGGCTATGTGCAAAGAGATACGCCAGGGGGATGTAAAAGGAAAATCAAGCTGGATTATTATTGTCGCCGAGGGAAAAGCAAAAGCTCATGACGTCGCTTGTATTATTACCAAAAAAACAGGTCTTGAGACGAGGGTTGCAGTGTTAGGTCACATTCAGCGTGGAGGCCATCCAACCGCTGTTGACAGAACTCTTGCATCACATCTTGGTAGTTATGCAGTAAAGGTCTTACGCGACGGCCAAACCGATCTTTGTGTAAATATGAAAAATGATACATTAGGTACTATTCCCTTGTCCGTGGCAATTCAAGCGAAAAAAATCAAAGTATCAGAGACCTATAAACTGATAAAGCTTCTTACAAAGTAAAAAAAATTGATATAACATTAGAAGGCATTTACCTAAAAATACGTAATCAGAATTTGAAATGAGGAACATAGTATGCAAAATATTAAAAATTCATTAGAAGGGATCCCAGAGAGAATATCTGGTCTTTCAGAATTAGCGTATAACTCCTGGTGGAGTTGGCATCCGGAAGCACGTATGTTATTTAAAATGATAGATAGAGCTTCTTGGAAATTAAGTGTTCACAATCCTGTTAAAATGCTGCTTTCTATCGATAATACCATGCTGAAGAACGCGGTAAAAGACCAAAAGTTTTTACGGCAGTATGATTCGGTTATTGCACGATTCCATGAAGATATGAAAACAAACACGGGCTGGTTTATCGATACTATTACTCCCCAAGATGATCTGTCTCTTGCGTTTTTTTCCGCGGAATATGGTCTACATCATTCCCTCCCATTTTATGCCGGAGGGCTAGGATTTCTTGCAGGAGATATGCTAAAAGAAAGCAGCGACCTTGCGATCCCTGTTGTCGCTGTCGGATTCATGTATCCGGAGGGGTACTTACAACAACGAATCAACTCTGATGGATGGCAACAAGATGATAATGAACCTATTGACAGAGAATCAGCTCCCATCACCCGTATATTGGAGACAAACGGGAAACATCGAGTCATTAAAGTCCCTTTTATTGAGCCTGATCTTTTTGTGGAATTCTGGAAGGTCCAGGTTGGTCGTATTGAATTATATCTCATGGACACCGACATCAATGAGAACGATCCATGGAATCGAGGGATCACTTCCCATTTGTACATCGGTAGCCCTGAACAACGTCTTCGTCAAGAAATCGTCCTTGGAATTGGTGGAGCAGAAGTACTTCGGCAAATGGGGAAGAAGCATTCTGTGCTTCATCTAAATGAAGGGCATACCGTGTTTGCTATCTTGGAACGAATCAGAGAGAAAGTAGCAACAGGCATGAGCTTCAATGAAGCATTTGAACAAACACGGTCTACGACGATTTTTACCACGCATACACCAGTCCCAGCAGGAAACGATGTTATTCCATTTACATATATGGAAAAATATTTTTCTGGTTATTGGCCATCTCTCGGTTTAGATCAGAACTCTTTTCTCGCATTAGGTATTGACCCAAAAGATCCGAACGCAGGGTTCAATATGACTGCTTTAGGGTTAAAAGGATCACTCTACCACAATGGAGTCAGTAAACGCCATGGAGCAGTTGCTCGAAAGATGTGGCATTCACTATGGCCCGTAGTACCAGAACAAAAAGTCCCTATTGATTCGATTACCAATGGAATCCATGTTCCGACATGGATTGAACCAAAAATGCAGCTCCTTTTCAATAAATATCTTGGATCAGATTGGATATCAAAGCATGACGACCCTGAGATTTGGAAACATGTTAATGATATACCAGATGAGGAACTCTGGCAAACGCATTATTGGCTCAAAACAAAATTAGTAATGCGCATTATAGATCGTGCACGTCAACGACTGAATGAACAACCGGATCCTAAGATTGTTCTTGGATCTGGCGTATTGCTTGACCCGAATGTGTTGACCATTGGTTTTGCACGAAGATTTGCAGCCTATAAACGAGCGACCTTGATTTTCCAGGAGATTGAACGTCTTAAAAACATTATAAATGATCGTTGGAAACCCGTTCAAATCATTTTCGCAGGGAAAGCGCACCCAGCGGATGACCAGGGAAAACGACTCATACAGCAGGTGTTCAACATCGCAAAAGATACTTCTTTCGCTGGACGAATCGCATTTGTTGAGGATTACGACGAAAACCTTGCCCAATATTTAACACATGGTGTTGATATTTGGTTGAATAATCCTAAACCTCCCTTCGAGGCATGCGGGACGAGTGGGATGAAAGCCTCATTAAATGGCGTCCCGAATCTAAGTATTTTTGATGGGTGGTGGATTGAGGGATATAACGGGAAAAACGGATGGGCATTTGGAGATAAAGAGGGAAATCGAAGCGATATAGAAGACGCATCGGCAATCTATGAACTTCTTGAAAAAAAAGTCGTACCCATGTACTACGATGTTGATGATGACGGATTTCCTGACAAATGGGTTAAATTAATGAAAGAAGCAATAAAAAGCACTGCTGCTCCTTTTAGCACACGCAGAATGATGAAAGAATATGCAACAAAATTTTACCAACCTGCGTTACAATTTGCTTCCGATATTCAAATGGTGAAAAAAATCACATAAAGCATCGTTACATTATTCTGCTCCGATAGTAATGATTCCAAATGAGTCTGTCCCACCTGGTTTCTTTGAAAATGAGTGAACGATAATTTTCAAAAGGACATTCGTAACTGCATTGAAAAATAGAAATCCTTTTTTTTATTTCACTGGTATCTCGTTTACGTCACCCCAATATGTAACAATTTGCTGGAGTATGGATGTAAATTTTCCAGAGTCAATTGGTTTTCGAACGTAGCTGTTTGCACCTAAAAGATATGACTTTGTGATATCTTGGTCCTCTTTTGAGGAAGTGAAAACAATGACAGGTATTAGTTTTGTCTTTTCATTACTTCGAATACGTTGAAGGATTTCAAAACCATTTAGTCTTGGTAAATTCAAATCTAAAAGAAGAATCATTGGTAATTTACCTTGTTGAGAAACGGATGCGTTATCGATGTCATGGAGATAAGTAAGTGCTCGGTTTCCATCCTGTGCAATGATCAATTCGAACTTCTCAGAAAGTTTGATTTTATGAAATGCGCGCTGAATAAGGAGGATATCATCCTTGTTATCTTCAATTAGTAAGATTTTTTTCTTGTCCATAATAAAATATCCTTTTATCTTATAGTTCAGACTATTCTATCAATATATGAAAAAACATAATGACTTAAATAGATTATGAATAAATATCTAAAAAATATATTCATAATGATTAAAAAAGCTGTATCTGCTTCGTTCAATTTTTTCTGGAGGAATTCTTTACATGATATTTTCAAATAATCGAATTTAGTGCAACTATTTTTTACGATTATACTGTTCATCTTTACACAATATTTCATTTTTTCATCAATGAAAAAAATATTATAGCGAATAACGTTGAACAACACTATGGTACTGTGCGAGTGTTCGTTCCGCGACTCTATCCCACGTGAATAATTTGATCTCATGTGTTCCATTTTCTACCATTGTTTGTCTCAGAGGAGGGTAGCGAAGAAGTGCGATAATCTTGTTCGCGGTTTCATCAATATCCCAATAATCAACCTTAAAACAATTCTGAAATGTTTCAGAAACACCAGAGGCTTTCGAAACAATAGTTGGAGTCCCTGCAGAAATAGCTTCTAATGCTGTAATTCCAAAAGGTTCACTCACCGATGGCATAACATAGATACTTGCAATCTTATAGATATGTTTCACCTCTTCTTCGGTAAGCTTTCCAGTAAAAATTACCTTATTAGCGATTCCTATCTCCACTGATTGATCAATCAATCGAGGAAGCATCTCACCGCAACCAGCGACAACAAATTTCACATTCTTTTCCAGTTCTAACACACGTTTCGCAGTTTTTAGAAAAAATTCAGGTCCTTTCTGAATAGTAAGCCGCCCTAAAAATAACACAATTTTCTGTTTTTTTCCTGCCCCAAGAGGATACACCGCATTGTGAATGACCTGTACTTTATTTGAAGAAATCCCGTATTTTTCGATCATGACCTTCTTGGTAAGTTCACTGACAGCGATCAGCTGATCTGCGTTTTTCATTCCTTCTTGTTCGATATCGATAAACCACTGATTGGGATTCAGCCAACCTGATCGATCATATTCTGTAGAATGAATGGTTAACACAAGAGGAATTCCGAGTTTTTCCTTTAACCGTACCCCTGCTTTCATGGTCAACCAATCATGACCATGAATAAGATCATAGTTTCCTTTAACTCTTTGTACTATGAGGTTATTGTACCGATAGACCGATTCAAAAAATTGACCACCTAATTCTTTTTCTTCAGGACGATCATAGGGGAAAACCTGCGTTTCTCCAACTTCGATAATCTGAATTCTCTTATGATTACTTTTTACCTTCTGCTTTGTTTTTGGCATGTAGAAATCAATAACGACTCCTTTCTCTGCGAGCCCATTTGTCAGCCCATAACAATGAGTCCCGAGACCCCCTACCTTAAATGGTGGGTATTCCCACCCGATCATTGCAATTTTCATCTACACTCTCCATCTTTTTCATAGAGTAGAGAAATCACTCCCCCTGATGAATCAACATGAATCTTCAGCTAGGCTAAAATATGACTTTGAACGTCATCATCATGTTTGCAGCGGAGTCGCGTATAAATCAAGCTGTCATCGCGTGATTCTAAATTGTCTCTTTTCAGATAGTTATCTCTAAGGAATTTATTTCAACCGGAAAACAAATTGGTTGTTTTTTCCCACCTGCGCTTCGATTTTGTTTTCTCTGGCAAGCCAACCGATAGCAGCATGTACATCCTGTTCATCGATATTAGTTCGTCTTGTAATTGTTGTGATATCTGCTTCTTTTTGAGATACAAGAAGATTCCAAATCTTCCCAGCGTTTGTCCCGATTTTAGGTGTAAGATTCGTGTCACCTAGTCGATATATCATTCCTGTTCTGTTAATTTTGTTTTCCCGTGCGAGCCATCCGATAGCACCATGGAGCGCTTTATCGGAGATATTTGTTGTTTTTTGTAGTTGGGTTTGTGAAAGCGCGGTACCATTACTCTTCAGGGTTTCCCATATTTTTCCTGCATTTCTTCCAAATTCATCGATAGGATTATTCATTTTTGATCACCTTTTTTTATCATTAATAAAATATTTAACTATAAAACAATGATGTAAAAATAAGTAAAAAACATATATAAGACAATTAAAGTTCCATTTTCTATGCGGTCTGTCGTTTATGCAAAAATGTTTTTCCCTTGTCTGAAATAGTCACCGTCCGCGACTTGCCTTGTTTCTTCGTAAAGATAAGTCCTTTCGCTTCTAATACTTGAAGCCGTTTCGCTACTGTTGAATAGGCAAGCGTGAATCGACCCATAATCTTCTTAATGGGAACGATCGCATTGTTCTGATTCTGTTCATAGATGAATCGGAGGATATCATACACCTCATCTTCGATGGTCAACCCCTCGATTTTTTGACTTGGTAATAACTGTAACTCGTTTTCAATTAACGCCATCTGTGTCTTCTCAATGGTAGCTGGATCGATTCTGAGCAACAGGAGACACTTATTCTTTGCTATATGATCGTTAATTTCATAGAGCACATCCATCACTTTTTCAAAAGAGAATTTATTGATGAGGTAATCAAGTCTTTCTAATAAAATCACCGTCTCCTTCTTTTTCGCACACATTTCCTTAATTTTCTGAAGCAGGATCTGAAGATTAGGGATAGCGATGGATCCTTTGCCACGGTCTTGACCTAAAAGATAAAGCTGGATGTTCGCTGGCGAGGTTATATTCTTAATCGACTCAGGATTCATCCGGGTGATTATATAACCAGAATAACCGGATGTCGCTAAATCCACAAGCAAATCAACAGCCGCAGTATTACTTCTCTCTGGAATCAGGTAGCTATTCCCAGCAAGTAATCTCCCATGGATGTCCATCTCTCGCGTAATATCCCTTCCAATGAAAAGAACCCCGCTACTCTGTTTTTCCTTCTCTTGTATGATAGATCCAGTGATTCGAAGAATTTTCTTTGTCTGATTTTTTGTGATAATGACGAAATCTTCGTAATTATTTTTGGTCTCCGTGGAAAGATTTTTCATAAGATCAACGAGTTTCTGTATATTCTCAAACAGTGAAAGTTTTGCGATATTCCAGTTCAATACGTCTTTCTGTTTATAACCAATCACCGTCTCTGCTGCTTTATTCCATGTAGTGATCCTCTTATTTGCATCAACTGAGATAATGACTTCCGATGCACTATCAATCACATTCTGCAGATGCTCCTTCATCTCAAGCGTATGTTTCTCTGCTTTGTGTCGCTCCTCAATTTCTCCTCGTAATTGTTTATTTGTTACTTCGAGCTGAGCAGTCGTATCAGCTAACTCGTGATAGGAACGGCGTAATTCCTCCTCCGCGTTTCTGCGTTTCTGCCGATTATTTGCCTCTGCGATTTCTCGTTCAATCGCTGGGATAAGACGAGTAAGATTTCCTTTCATGATGTAGTCGTGAGCACCTGCTCTCATTGCCTCAACTGCAGTATCCTCTCCGATTTTTCCTGATACAATGATAAATGGTAAATCTTTACCGGTTTTTTTCAGCACGTTCACTGCATCGAGTCCGCTAAAACGTGGTAGGACATAATCAGCGATGACGACGTCCCACTCTTTTTTCTCTAATGCTTTTTTCATTGTCTCTGCGATTTCTACTCGTTCAACAACAGGTTGAACCCCGCTTTTTTTCAATGCTCTTGTGAGCAATGTTGCATCATCTTCCGAATCTTCAACTAATAACACACGTAGTTGTTTATTCATTGGTTTTTCCTCCTAAGGTAAAATAAAATGTTGCTCCTTTCTCTTCTTCAGCTTCAGCCCAGATGCGTCCTCCATGACGATGGATAATACGGGATACAATACTCAATCCGATACCAGTTCCAGGATAGTCAGTATCATCATGGAGACGTTGAAACGGAATGAATAACTTATTAGCATATTTCATATTGAAACCAGCACCATTGTCACGGATAAAAAACACGGTTTCTTGACCTTGTTGTGTTTTTCCGAATTCGATTTCTGCTCGCTTGCGTTTCTTGGTAAATTTCCATGCATTACCAAGCATATTTTCTAAGAGGATATGAAGAAGATTTGTATCTCCTTCCCCAATGAGGTTACCGTGTTTGAGAAAATCGATCTTTCGAGTAGGATCCTCTTTCTTGAATTGGCCCATAATTGTTGTGGCTTCTTGACCTAAATCAACAGTTTTTATAGTCATTTCAGCACGGGTTAACCGTGAAAGTCGGAGCATATCATCAATCAGTTGTCCCATTCGCTGTGTTGCATTCCGAACACGCTGAATATATTCTTTGCCTTGTTCATCAAGTATATCAGCGTAATCTTCCGATAACGCTTGACTGAAACCATCGATGCTGCGTAACGGGGCTCGTAGGTCATGTGAGACTGAGTAACTAAAGGATTCTAATTCCTTATTCGCAACACCAAGTTCAATACTACGATGCATGAGGCTTTCATTTAATTTTTTAATTTTATCTTCTACCGTCTTTCGTTCTGTGATGTCTGCAATGACACTGACGATCGATTGGAGCTTTTTATTTAGGAAAATAGGTGCCCATGAATGAGAAATCCATTTTATTTCTCCTTGTTTTGTGAGAATGCGATATTCGAAACCAGACCCTTTTTCTCCTTTTAATGCTTTGGATAATACTTGTTTTACTTTTTTTACATCATTCGGATGGAATATTATAGGATTTGTTCCAATTAACTCATCAGGGGAATAACCCAGTATTTCCTTGCATGAGGGGCTTAGATATGAGATGATTCCATCTGGTTGTGTGGCCATAATGACATTCGTTGTATTTTCAACAATCTTTCTATATTTTTCCTCGCTTTTCTGTAACTCCTCTTCCATTTGTTTACGTTCAGTGATGTCGGTACTATAAATACGAATCCGTTGGTTTTCTGGAATATAAGTAATTGTCTGAAGATAATATGAATCATTAATCTTTACTTCTCGGACTATTGGATTTTTACCTTTCTTCTGTAAATCTGGTATAAGATTTTTTATTCCTTTTAAGAATTGATGATTACACCCTTTATTCTCCATTTCTGGGAAAAACTGTTGGGAGGATGGATTCAGATACTGGATTTTGCCAGATAAATCAATTTCAGCGATTGGATTTGGATTTTTTTGAGGAAACGACGCAAGTCGAATGAGTTCTGCTTCTGCTTGTTTACGCTCGGTAATATCATGTATCATTCCAATTGATCGTATAGTCTTACCAGATTCATTTCTGATATGTTCGCATTTTTCATGAACGAAGCGGATTTCACCATTTTTTTTCACAATCCGATGTTCTATCTCGTAGGTGTTCCTTCCTTCACGTAACGATCTGGTATATGCGTTATCAACTGCTGCACGATCATTAGGGTGAATTGCTGTAAGAAATGCTTCATAGGTCGGATCAAACTCCTGCGGTTTCAGACCGAAAATTCGGTATACCTCATCTGACCAAGTGAGATGATTATTCAGGAGATCAAGTTCCCAGCTCCCAAGATCCGCAATCTCCTGCGCCTTGTTCAATCGGTTTTCGCTTTCCTTGAGCATATTTTCGATTATTTTACGTTCAGTTATATCTTGTCCTTGTGCTATTGTTGCAAGGAGTGTTTTTCTTTCTTTATCGTATATGTTCGCTGAATTCCAAAGAGCTGTCCGGGTATTTCCATCTTTACGAAGAATAGGAATTTCTACTGATTCCCAATATTCTCCGCGTAAAGTCTGATTTATCTTTTTTATTGACTCTTTTTGGCTTTCGTTGGGGAAAAGGATGCTGAGTTTTTTATCTACCACTTCGTTAGATGTATAACCGGTAAGATGCTCAAAGGCATGGTTGAACTTCATTATCTTGAAATTTTTATCCCAGACAATAATTGGTGCATTTGCATAATTCAATAGATTATCTAGATAATCATGTGTTTCACGAAGTTTCTCTGATGCTTGTTTATGTTCCGTGATATTCAAGAAAGCACCGACCGCACCGTCTGGTTGTCCTTGAGAATCAAGGATGGGGGTGACGTTACCAAGTAAAGAGCATATCATACCGTCATCAAACACGATATCAAACTCATAATCATTGAGAGGTTTGCCAGTTGCTGCAACAAGTTGCATCGGCATTTCTTGTGGTTTCAGTTTTTTTCCATCCTTATATACATCGTAATGTCTCATCTGATTAGCTACTGAACTTGATTTCGAGACATTCGATGAATCTTTTACTCGTAAAAGTTCATATGATGTACGGTTTCCAGTGATCGTAAGACACTTGCAATCATGAGCAATCCAGATGATAGCCGGGGTGGTATCGAGAACTGTTTGTAATTTCTGAGCTTGCGCATGGGCAGTTTCTTCACTGGTTTTTAGGGCTTTTTCAGTTTGTTTACGCTCGGTGATATCTTGTCCCTGTGCAATTGTGGCAATAAGTTTGTTCCCAGTTTTATTATAGATATTCGCAGAGTTCCATAAGGCGATACGAGTTATTCCATCTTTACGAAGAATAGGAATTTCTACTGATTCCCAATACTCTCCACTCAATGTTTTTTCTATCTTTTTAAGCGACGCCTCCCGCGTTAAATCTGGGAACAACATATGAAGGTTCTTGCCAATCACGTCATTAGGCGTATATCCTGTAAGATGCTCAAATGCATGGTTAAACTTAATTATCCTGGATTCGCCATCCCAAACAATAATCGGTGCATTCGCATAATTTAACAGATTATCAAGATAATCACGGGTTTCACGCAACTCTTCTTCTGTCTTTTTACGTTCAGTAATATCGATGTTGACGCCGAGTACACGTACAGCTTTACCATCTTTTTCATAAAATGCACCACCTTTGGCATTGATCCAGCGAATCTCACCCGAGCGGTGGAGAATTCGGAATTCCAAATCGAAGGGTTGATGATTGGTAATCGCTATGTCTCTCTCTGTCTCAATTCTCTCAATGTCGTCCAAATGAGTAAGATTTCGCCAGTCTTGATATGTTTTAATAGAGCCTGGAGCAAGACCGTATAATTGGTTGAGTTCAGGTGTAAAAAATAAATCATTTGTCTGTATGTTCCAGTCCCAGATTCCAACATTGGCACAATTCTGCGCTAGTCTTAGTCGCTCCTCGCTTTCTCGTAACGCTCCCTCAATAAGCTTACGTTCGGTGGTGCGACGGTTGCTACCTCGAAAACCTAAATATCGTCCCTTTCTATCATAGACCGGTTGGCAGACGTGGGAGATCCATTGTATTGAACCATCTTTATGAACGATACGATACTCTGCTTCGCCAGCAATATATTTCTTCTCTTCATGGATATGGTGATCAAATATTGCATGGTCACCAGGATACACAATTTTTTTACGTAACGCAGGATCTTTAAGGAAATCCTCGGTTTTATATCCTGTAATTCTCTTACAAGACGGAGAAGCATAGAGAAACTTTCCATTTGGATCGATCCAGAACTCAAAATCATAGGTGTTATTAGCTACAGTACGATATTTAAATTCAGCTTCTCGCAGAGCTGCGACTGCTTTCTCTCGATCAGTTACATCTCGGTATGTTACTACATACCCAGAAATATTTCCTGTCTTATCCTTAATTTGTGTTGAACGGACTGCTGCAATAATTTCAGTTCCATTTCTATCCTTCGTTCGTATGGTATTTATCGAAGAGCCGGAACGATTCAGTTCATCAATGATTTTCTCTCGCTCTCCTGGAGCGTATATCGGACGTAGAAGTTCTTGCGTTGTTTTTCCAAGCGACTCTGCTTGGCTATACCCGAACATATGTTCCGCACCGCTGTTCCAGTAAGTAATCCGGAACTCAGGGTCAGCAACAATGATACCATCTTGCACCTGATTCAATACCTGTGCTTGGCGAACTAATTTCTGCTCGGATTTTTTCCGTTCGGTGATGTCATGTCCGATCACGAGAGCGCTGTCGAGTTTACCGTCTTTATACGTCGGTTTAATATTGAGAACGACTGAAAGTTTCCGTCCATCCTTCACAAGTACGGTATACTCAACTTTTTCTTCAATTGACTCTCCGGTTAACCCTTTCTTTATTCTTTCTTTGAACCGTTTTTGGCTTTCAGCATCTAAGAGGTCAAGAGGACTTAAGCAGAACAACTCATCCTCTGAATACCCTGATAACCTACACATGGCCTCGTTTACACTTTTAAACCGGGGACCCTGAAAGTCTATCTCATAAATCGCTGTTGGTGCATATTGAATGAGTTTCTCAGTCGTTTCCATTGATTTTTTAAGCTCAGCCGTCCGTTCCTCTACCTTTTGTTCTAGCTCATCATGTGCTTTTTGTAATTGTTTCTGGGCTTCTTTGATTTGTCGAAGATCCGTTAAAACAATGCATAGTTCAGCAGTATCTATCTGAAGTGGACCACTGGAGAGAAGGATAGGAATTATTTTCCCATTCACGTTCTGAATATTAAGTTCTTCTCGAACCGTGCTGCGTAGCCCTTTTGATAATAACGTTTGGAACAGAGTGACGTCCTGAGGCGAAATAAAATGAGTTAGTTGTCGACCTGTCAATTTTTCTAACGGGACATTAAGAAGTTGGGAGAAGCTTTTATTGCAGTACACCACCACACCTGATGAGGTAAGGGTCGCAGCGGCTTCGTTCATCGTCTCAATGAAGACGCGATAGGAGTAATCCGCGCCTTTGAGGGTATAGATCTGCTCCCCCTGTGGACCAGTGGTGACGATGGCGTCTATCTCCCCGTTTCGAATCGCACTGAGAGTCTCTTCCATCTCCTGAAGCTTTCCACGAAGTTCTTCATTTTCCTTTTGCACGGTGTCAATGGTTCTACCCTTTACCATCTCGCTTCCCCTTCCAAACACGAATCATACTTATTTTGAGTGTAAATCCAATCCCACAATCATTTTCTTCGTATCGGACATATCCCCGATGAACCGTCGAATCGGAGGCGGCAACTCTTTTATCAGTGTCGGTGCGGCAATAATCTGCCCGTCCTTCGCAATGATAGGGTTCTGATAAATATCAATGATCTCCAGATCAACCCTGTCCTTCAGATACTCGTCGCAGAGTTTCTTAATGTTATCAATCGCCCGCATCGACTTTGTCGATATCCCGGCAACGAAGAGCCGCAGGACGTACCGTTCCTGGTCTTTTGCCATTGCTTTTTTTCGAAGTGTTTTTTTAATGTTTTTCCCATCAGTCATCATTTTCCTTTCACCTCTTCTTCTTTAGATAGTCCTTGGAACAATATCTAATCCAATCAGCACCCGTTCGGTGTTGGATAAATCCCCGATGATCCGCTTCAACGGAGGAGGCAGTTTTCGCACAAGTGTCGGGACCGCGAGGATCTGATCGCCTTTTGCAAGCTGAGGATTCTTGAGCAAATCAATGACTTCGATTTGGTACTTCCCCTTCAGATGCTCGTCGCATATCTTCTGAAGATTCGCAAACGCGGTCACCGATTTCTGGGTTTGACCAGCGACATACAACTTCAGCATATAGATCTCCTCAGGTGCCTGTGAAAGGTTTTTTTCCTTGGCGGCCTTCATGGTTTCCCTCCTCCTGTTTTCAACTGAACGCCTTTGTCAGTGATCACAAAATTGTTCACCAGATTGGAATGATTCATCCCCCGTGATTTCACGATAGTGAGGAACCGATTTTGTCTCAGATTCTCCTCGACGTTATCCAGACGAATAATCGTATCCGTGAGAGAGGAAATCCCGATTTCCGAATTGTCATTGGTTTCTTTATTCAAGGTCAGATTCGTCATCAGGACGGTGATATGCTGCATTTTCAGATAATCCATCAAACGGGTCAGCATTGCCTTAGTATCGAACATCGTACCGGTTTGCACGAGATTCGAGATAGGATCAATGACGACGACATCTGGTTCAAATTCATTGATGGAATCATGCATGCTCACCAGGTGCATCTCCAGTCCTTGGAATGATGGTCGATTCGCAGAAAAATTCAACAATCCTTTTTCAACCCATTGTTCGAGGTCGACCCCGATAGTGCCCATGTTCCGGATGATCTGGCCCGCGGGTTCCTCAAAAGCGAAATACAGGCAGTGCTTCCCCTTACTACACGCATGGTTAACAAAATGAGCAGCCATAATTGATTTACCGGTACCCGCAGTCCCCGATATCATGACGGCAGATCCTCGATAATACCCTTTGTTATCAAACATCGCATCAAGCGTTTTGATGCCCGTGGAAATCCGCTCACTGGTTACCGGGTAATCCAACCCAAGCGACGTGATCGGCAGCACGGAGATCCCCTGTTGACTGATCAAGAACGGGTACTCATTGGTCCCATGCCGGGACCCACGATATTTAATGATCTTCATCCGCCGGGTGGCAATCTGCTCATTCACCCGATGATCCAGCAGAATAACACAATCAGCGACATATTCCTCAAGGCCAAAGCGGGTTAATGATTCATCACCACGCTCAGCGGTGATAACCGCAGTCACGCCCTTAGTCTTCAACCAGCGGAACAGCCTCCGCAGCTCAGCACGCAGGATATTTTCATTACCAAGCCCGGAAAACAAAGCCTCAAGAGTGTCCAAAGCGACCCGTTTCGCACCAATGGAATCAATAGAATACCCAAGGCGTACGAACAACCCATCAAGGTCGTACTCACCGGTCTCTTCAATCTCACTTGGCTCAATGTACACATGGTCCAGCACAAGCATCTTCTTCTGGACAGCATCCTGTAAATCAATACCTAACGATGCAAAGTTTTTCGTCAGCTCTTCACTGTTCTCCTCAAAAGAAACAAAGACCCCTGGTTCATTGTATTCAAGGGCACCATGGACGATAAACTCCATGGCAAAGAGCGTTTTACCGCTTCCTGCACTCCCACAGATAAGGGTGGGTCTTCCCTGAGGAAGTCCCCCATACGTAATCTCATCAACACCCTGGATACCGGTCGGACATTTTTGCAGCACAAGATCTTTAAGGTTGAGTCCTTTTTTGTTTTTCTTCACCAAGGTTGTGTTCAAGGCACCGGCTTTGGAAGAATGCTGATTTTTCCTCATTCCCCCTCTTGTTTCTTGCTCTAAAATCGTTTTACCTTCCTGTCTCATAACTCTGTTCCTCCTCCCTTTCGAATATCCCGTTTCCCAACAAAATCAGTGAATTTCCATCTAAAATAAACACTAGTCGATTCATCGAAACCATAAATATGAACGCTCTGTGGTTCTTCGGCTTTATTCACTGAACTCCCCCGTCAAAGCATACTTTTTTAAAAAAAGAAGGACTGGTTTTATAAAAACTTTTCCAAAGTCGTTTTTTCCATGAATCATGAAACATTCCTCCCATATCATGCAAAAGAAAAGATATAATTCCCTTTCATCTCCAGATGGATAATCCACTTCACTGTCTACAGACGCCCCCTCTTTTTCCATCATTCTTTCCGTCTCTCAACTACTATTTCTTTCATCATATTTGTTATATAAATCGCTCAAAACGATCCTTTTTCGCTTTACACACCGGACAAATCTCCGGGGGGTCATCTCGTCCGCAGAGATACCCGCAGACTTTACACCGCCAGACCGGCTTTGATAAGGTCCCAAGGTTTACCGCTGGTTTCTGTGTTTTCGCTTTCACTTGAGATCGGCCCTCACGATTCAATGGTCGGCGTTCTGGAATCGAATGAATCGGTCGTTCACCTTTCAACGCAGCTGTTGACACATACAACGCACAGTAACAGGCATCATATTCCAAGACATCAGCATCTCGGTAATCACAGGGGCAGATGATATCCAGATCCTCAATTTTATCACCTGTTGCAAGACGACACGGACAATTCCAGTACCCATACCGTCGTTCATTAATCAGTAATCCCTTTACCAAATCTTTAGTAAACTCCACGTCAGGATTCAGATGATATCCACCAGCCTCTGCTTCTCGATTCAAACGTTGATGCAATTGATCTATTTCCTTCTGTGTTATATCAACGGTCATACGTGCAATGCCTCCTTGATGTCATTTTCTTTGTATCCTACAATACATTTCGTATCATTAATTACTACTGTGGGGTAGTTGCGATTCGGGTTCCATTTCGCTACCTCAGCCGCTATTTTATCATGTTGTTCATCGTCTAAGAGATCCACGTCAATATATTGATATTCCACCCCTAATTTATTCAAGAAATTTTTTGTCTTCTTGCACCATCCACAGGTACTCAGGCCGTATAAAACGATTTTCCCTCGTTTTTCCCCTTTCACGATACTTGGCTCCATATCATTTACCGCCTCATTTTTTTATACCTCTTTCAGATTCTGCAACGTTACAAGAATCAATTCAGGTAACGCAGGATGTATATGCAGACCTTGGAAAATAGAAGCTGGCGTCCCATCAGGTGATGCCATCGCATTAATGACTTCTTGAATAAGCATCGGCGCATACGGTCCGATAATATGAAACCCTAAAATCCTCCCGGTTTTCTGTTCGATAATCGCCTTCGCAAACCCTTTTTGTTCCATCATTGCGATACCCTTGGCCGTTTCAGAATAGAATGCTTTCCCTAAAAGAATATCATGATTCTTTTTTGCCTGCTCCTCAGTCATCCCCGCTGAAGCAATCTGCGGATGGGAAAAAATAGCATAGGGGATTGCGTGATATTCCATTTTTGCTTTATGATCATGAACGATGTTGTGTGCTACAAGATCAGCTTCTTTGTTAGCCACATGTTTAAACATATATTTTCCGATAGCATCACCAAACGCCCAAATGTTCTTCTTGCTCGTCTCTAAAAATTCATTTACTTTGATAAAACCACGTTGATCAAGGTTCACACCAGTATTTCCGACTTTTAACAGATCAGCATTTGATTGTCGTCCTGCAGCAACTAATATCGTTTTCGCGGTGAACATCTTTTCTTCGCTGGTTCGAACATCCTTTCCTATAACAAGGTAGCCGGAATTTTGTTTCCTCACGACTATGACGTCGATGTTTGTTTGAATCGACATTCGTTTATCCATCTCTTGCTTAAGTAACTCTGATATTTCAGGTTCTTCTTGAGGAATTAATCGATCCTGTCTTTGCAATATTGTCACCTGTGTTCCCATCGCTGCAAAAAAATGACCATATTCAGCAGCAATATACCCCCCACCGATAATAACCATGCTCTCTGGTTTTTCTTCAAGATCCAACATGGATTCATTGGTTAAAAAATCAACAGCATCAATGCCCTTAATCGGTGGAATCAATGGGCGTGTCCCTGTAGATATAACGATTTTTTTACCTCGTATCTTTTCGTCATTGACTTCTATTACATAATCTTCAATAAAATGTCCTATTCCGTCGTAGTAATCAAAATTTTTCACCTGTTTCACACCTTTCCGTTCGTGGTCTTGTTCCTCTTTTCGGATTTGTCTCATTCGATCCATAATTGTAGTAAAATCAACTCGCTGCACCTCTGCATACACACCCAGTTTACTCGCTTCTTGAATTTCCATGATCCTGTCTGCTGGAAAAATAAGCATTTTTGAGGGAACACAACCAAAATTCTGACAGGTGCCTCCAATCGGTGGTTTATGAACAACAGCAACTTTCAACCCATGCATTAAGGCAAATTCTGCGATATTCATTCCGGAACCGCCACCAATGACAATCACATCATATTCTTTCATAGTTCCATTTTTTTACCCAATTATTGTTTGTTGATAGTTGTCTCGTTCTCTGCTGAGTTCATCAATTTTTGCTGCCATGATAAAATCATTTTCAGATAGCCCACCCACCGCATGAGTAAACAACGTAACATCCACTTTATTATACGAAATGCACATATCAGGATGGTGACCTTCTTTTTCCGCAAGATCTGCAACTTTATTAAAGAAAAGTATGGCTTCTTTGAAATTCTTAAATGAAAAACGTTTTCGTATCTTATGAATATGTTCGCGATCAAGGATCCATGATGGAATATCTTTACTATAGACACCTTCTTGTTCATTAGAAAACGGTGGTGTACCACCCTTGCAAGGAACACAATGCTTTTTTGCTAACTCCATATCCTATACTCCTTTCATTTTCATCGCTCGTAAAAGATCAGACCAAGAAATAATCCCAAGATATTCCCCATTTTTTTGAACAAGCAAACGTTCATGATTATTTTTCATCATCGTCTTAAACGCTGAGATCGCTGGTTCATCTGAAGAAATCGAGACAACGTCCTTCCGCATGACATCCTTGACAATGGTGTTCTCATGCTTCTCTTTTTCCACCTTATGAAGTTCATTAATCGTCATCATACCTAGAATATGATTATTTTCCATTACTGGATAACCAAGATGCTTATGTGTAAACATATATTCAGAAAATTCTCGGAGAGTCATATTCGGAGAAACCGAATCAATCGAAGGTGTCATCAGATCCTTTACTTTAAAACTCTCAAGCGCTATCGAAATCTGAAGCGCTTTATCTTCCTCGGAAGCTCCAATGTAGACAAAGACGGCGATCAGAACCAGCCAGAAGTTGAAGAAAATTCCAAAAACTGCCATTGCAACAGCAAAACCTTTTCCTATATTCGATGCGATTTTTGTTGCCCGTCCATATTCCATCCGCGAAGCGAGAATAGATCGCAGAATCCTTCCGCCATCAATAGGAAAGGCAGGAATCAGATTAAATAATCCTAACAGTATGTTGTAAAATGCAAGCGTCCCTACAGTAATTGACATGATCTGAAGATTTAATGAAGTACCGAGATCATTTATGAGGAAATAACAAACATAAAACAAGAAACCTAAGAGAATGCTAATCGCTGGACCAATAGCGGCGATTTTCAGTTCCATTTTTGGGTCATGTGGTATTTCTTCAGCTTGAGAGACGCCACCGAAAATATACAACGTTATTCCATTAATTTTATACCCATATCTCTGTGTAAAATATGAATGACCTACCTCGTGAAGTAGTACACATCCGAATAAAAGCACCGCAATAAAAATTCCTAAAATTATCTTTACAATGAGATCAATCGGTAAGGCTCCATATCCAATAATAAACCCAAAAAGAGTTACGCTATCTGTTGAAAATGACCATGCAAAAAGCGCGAGAATAATAAGAAATGTGAAATGGATCCTGATAGGTATCCCAATAATTTTACCAATTTGAACCGAGGATTTCATTGAGTTGATTAACTTTAAATAGATATAAAAGAATGATTTAAAAATGATTTAATAATGAATTAAAAATAGTTTTATCAAAGTTAGATCAAATCTTGATATTACTATATTCATCACAAGTCCATAGCTTTTATACAATATCAATATTTTTCGAGAAAATAGTAGCTAATATAATACCGTCGACTTCATTTTTTGATATATTATAAATTTACTGGTAAATTCATAATCCCTCCAAAGATTTCATGTTAACACGTGTCATTGTTAATTTTTATTAAATTTTCTTACACTTATCTGTACTATTTTTTCCTTGTTTTGGCGACCCTCGAAAAAGCTATCTCGCACGGGGCTTTATGAGTATGGGTTAAAAGCCCTTTTCCTTGGAGCACTTAAGCATTGGCACATATTCCTAAAGGAAGCATGCTGTTTATTAACATTATTAGTTTACAGAAGAAAACGTTAAAATTAGATTTTTTCACATTTTTTAAATGTTTTTTAACTATTTTTTATGTGTTCTTATAGTATATTCTTATAACATCTGAATGTTGAATTACTTACAATGAAATAGGTGATTGATATGAAGAAAGGACACGCTAAAATAAGTCATCATGAAGATTTCAAACGTATTATCGCGCCTGTTGATGGATCAAGTTATGCAACAAAAGCTGCGAAGAAAGCTATATCTCTTGCTAAATTAAACGGAGTTGAAGTGGTCGCACTTTATGTAATAGACACACCTCGTTTAACCCAAACGATTCCCTATGATAATGATGTGTCAACCCCATGGGAAGCAATTTTAACAAAACAAGGTAAGGAAGTACTCAACGACGTTGAAAAAATGGGAAAAACAGAAGGTGTAACTGTCATTAAAAAACTCGTCGAAGGGCTCCCTGAAGAGGTTATTATCAACGAAGGGAAAAAAGATGATCTCATTGTGATGGGCTGTAAAGGCTTGACCGGATTAGATCTCGTTTTACTCGGGAGCGTCTGTGATAAAGTATCCCATCATGCCAAAGCACCAGTGCTGATTGTTCGATAAATGAACACATGTGGTGAATGAACATTGAATTGAAAAAAGAGACAGGGAAGCGTGAAAATTATGTCAGGAGTGTTATGTGATATCTGTAAGACGAGGCCTGCAACAGCCGAAGTGACCGTGTTAGATAATGGACGGAAAAAAGTTTTACATGTCTGCGCGCAAGATTTGCGAAAACTCCAACAACAGTCTGCTTCACCCTTTGATCGAATGTTCGGTGGCTCTTTGTTAGATAATTTTTTTCAAGACAGTGACGAGTTCGGAGATTTTTCCTCAGGACGGGAATATCCCTCGCCTCGTCATCGTGAAGCAGTGGACATTGACCAGTACCTCTCCGCGCACACCAAGGAATTGCTTCAAGAAGCTGCTCAGACAGCTTTGAAGTTCAAACGTGACGAAGTGGATACGGAACACCTGCTCTATGCGATTTCCAATAGCGATGTTGTCAAAGAAATTTATAAGCAGTTCAAAGTCAACCCGGACGACATAAAAAACTATATCGAAGCAAACACGCCTAAAGGTTTACGGGAAGTCAAGAAAGACGAAACAACCCAGCTATATATTTCACCAAGAATCAAAAATGTGTTCGAACTAGCTTTCCAAGCAGCTCAGGAGCTCGGCCACAGTTACGTTGGTCCGGAACATCTGCTTGTCGGTCTTGTTGAAGAAGAAGATGGTATGGCAGGGGACCTTCTCCGCAAGTATGGTTTGTCGCCAGAAGCAGTCAGGCAAAAAATCATCAAAGTCGTCGGCAAAGGAGCCCAAGAAGGACGTGTAGAAACGCAAAGTTCCACGCCTCAGTTAGATAAATATTCGAGGGATTTAACAAAGCTTGCCCGAGAAGGAAGACTCGACCCTGTCATTGGTCGTGCTGATGAAATCGAGACAACAATTGAGATTTTGGCGCGTAGAACAAAAAACAATCCAGTATTGATTGGTGAACCTGGTGTTGGTAAGACTGCAATTGTCGAAGGACTTGCTCAGAGAATACTTCATGAAGAAGTTCCTGAAGTGCTTCAGGGTAAGCGATTAATCGAACTGAACATTAATTCGTTGGTTGCTGGTTCGAAATACCGTGGAGAATTTGAAGAAAGAATTAAAAAAGTTATAGATGAAGTGTTAGCCCAGAAAGGCGATCTGATTTTGTTCGTCGATGAACTGCATACGATTATGAAAGCCGGCGGTACTGGCGAAGAAGGCGGTTTGGATGTTTCCCAGGTTATAAAGCCGCACTTAGCCCGTGGTGAATTGCATCTCATTGGAGCGACAACTCTGAATGAATACCAGAAATACATCGAAAAAGATGCGGCTCTTGAACGGCGGTTCCAGCCAGTTTTCATTTCCGAGCCTACAGTGCCACAGACTATCGAGATTCTGCGAGGTCTGCGCGACCGTTACGAAGCTCATCATAAAGTAAAAATCACGGACGAAGCAATTGTTGCCGCCGCAGAATTATCAGACAGGTACGTTACAAACCGCTTCTTACCCGACAAAGCCATTGACCTTATTGATCAAGCGGCTGCCCGGGTCAGAATCGGCATTACCTCGCGTCCACCAGAAGTTGCTGAATTGGACAAAGAGATTCATGCATTGAAACGGGAGCGTGAATCGGCTTCTTTGCGCAAGAAATTTGAAGACGCTAAGAAGTTGGAAGCAAGTATTGGGAGGCTGGAGAAACAACGTTCTGAGACTGAAAATAGGTGGCGTAAAAAGAAAGGTGTTACTACTTCTGAAGTCAAGCGGGTGCATATAGCTGAAATAGTCTCCAAAGTCACAGGTATTCCCGTGGCAGACTTAACTCAAGAGGAGAAAGAGAAGCTGCTGAAGATGAAAGAAAGACTGCATGAACGAATTATTGGCCAAGAAGAAGCGGTGACAGCGGTATCAGATGCTATTCTGCGAAGCCGAGCAGGTCTTACAGAAGGTAAGCGCCCCATCGCAGTGTTTTTATTCCTTGGCCCAACGGGGGTAGGGAAAACCGAGCTTGCCAAAGCGTTAGCCTGGGTCGTTTTTGGCGATGAAAATGCAGTTGTGAGAATTGACATGTCTGAGTACATGGAACGCCATACCGTCAGCCGGTTAATTGGCGCTCCGCCTGGATATGTCGGCTACGAGGAAGGTGGCCAGCTAACGGAAATAGTCCGGAGACGGCCATATTCTGTTGTGTTACTTGATGAAATCGAGAAAGCACATCCAGATTTACATAACATTTTGCTGCAGGTATTTGACGACGGACGCTTAACAGACGGCAAAGGACGAGTTGTCGACTTCACCAACACCATCATAATTGCGACAAGCAACATAGGTTCTGATATTATTCAAGACAATATGAATGCTGTAAAACCCAAGACATATGATAGACTTAAAGAAGCGTTAATGGGCGTACTTCACCAGCAATTTAAACCAGAATTCTTGAATCGCATTGATGAGATAATCTTGTTCCATGCCTTAACAAAACAGCAGATCAAACTTATTATCAAACAGTTGCAACTCGAACGGGTAAAACGCACCGCACGAGGTCAAGGAATAGAATTACAATTTACCGATGCGGTATTGAATAGACTCGCAGATGTTGGTTTTATACCTGAATTTGGCGCACGAGAATTGAAACGCAAGATTCAAACAGAAATAGGAACCCCGCTTGCCAGAGAAATTTTATCAGGCCGCATTACCGCAGGTGATTTGGTAAGTGTTGACTTTGATAAGTCAAACGGTAAAATGACATTTGTTAAAAAGTAAGTTCGAATGGAGTTGCTGGGTTTGATAATTATGAAATATACATCCGAGTGTTCTACTACAGATATTAAGCACTTAGAGATTTTACTGTGACCTACAGATGAAGTAACACAGAATGAAGAAAAAATATTTGTTTAAGAATGAAAAACGAGAGAAAGAAAATAAGGAGGAATAAACATGGTGAATTTTGATGAAATAGACAGGACAGACGAACAAATCAAACGATTAAAAGAAGCGATTCAAAAAGCAATTGATAAACAACCAGATGCTAATGAGAAAATAGAAATGAAACAATTGATTGAAGAACTCGATAATGCACTCAATGGGAAATTACCCTCTGACAAAACCGGGGAACTGTACTGGTGGTTGATTGGGAAAAGCAGCCTGCTCGCACAAAACTTCGGCATCGAAGAATACGACTAAAGACTACAAAATATTTTATGATTCTGTCTGAAAAACAGCAAATATGTTAACAAATACGAGTTCGAATCTCTCGCTGTATGGTTAATTAACAGAAATAAACATAGAAAATCTGATTTTATTCTCCTAGCATTCAATGATTTATAAATAACAAATACCAGTTTGAGCAAATCTCAATACTGATTTTTAAATCGTTTTGGAATTATTTTTTAATGGTTTTTAAGTCTTTATTTTATACAGGAAAGACTTTGTTACTTTGAAAAAAAAAGAATTAAAAAAAGGAGAAAAGAAAATGAGAAATAAAGAAACAAAAAAACAAGCAAAAAACAATCCATTAATGGAAGATACAAAACGCGAAGATGAATCTCGAGAAGGCACAAGAAATAGAGATATTCCAAGAGACCCAAAATGTATGGACAACTCACGAGATCCAAGATGCAAAGACAACACGCAAGAACCAAAATGGGCAGACAATTCGCAAGATACAAAAAAAGAAGAAGACACATCTGAAGAAAAAAACGGATAAGGAAACAAATCCCGAGAAGATACAAGAAGCGAAAGTAATTCCAGGGGCGGAAAAGATCAAATTAGAAATAATAATGGATAGGAATCTCAAGGGATAATGATCAATCTTAAATTTATTTAAAACCTGGAATTACACTTTTCGGGAGCGTCAATCTGTTGTATCTGGAGATTCTGAATGCAAATTCTGTTGAGGATTACTGAGGTTTATGTCATCAATCGATTTTATTCTAACTCGTAGAAGCATTAGACATTACGATAAGAAAGCTATCCCTGATGACATATTAAACCAGATTTTTGAAGCTGGAAGAAACGCTCCTTCAGCTGTTAATAGGCAACCAATTCATTTTATCATCGTAAATGATGAAGAAGCAAAGAAAGAATTGTCAAAAGGAATGTTTAACCGCCATATCAAAGATTCTCCAGTAGTTATAGTTGGTTGCGCAGATGTAAATTCGGCTTTGACTGGAAAATGGGCAATTGTTGATGCTGCAATCGCGATGCAGAACATGGTTATTGCCGCTTGGGCTTTAGGAATCGGTTCTTGTTGGATAGGAGACTTCAGGGAAGAAAAAGTAAAGGAGTTGCTGAAAATTCCTGATAAATGGAAGGTTGTTGCGTTGGTAACCCTTGGATTTCCTGCTGAACAGCCAAAGCAACGAAAGAAGAAACCGATCGAAGAATTGTTTAGCTTCAATAGTTTCTAATTGTTTGGAATAGTCAACACTAAGGGATTTATACCCGTGGGTGCTCAATCCCGACAGATTCACTATTGTCTTTATTGTATCGTTTCTCCTGATTTTTATTCTTCAATGAACCCTTCTTCTAAAATTATTTTCTTAGGATGCACCCCTAGAATCTCAAGGGTTTCCTTTATTGATTTGACAAAAGGTTTCGGACCGCAGAGATAAAAGAAGCTGGAAAAATTCTTAATCCTCTTCTCAAAGAAGCTTCGGTCTAATTTTCCGTATTCATATCCTTCCTTTTTTTCCTCTGTCAGAGTCAGGACAACCTCATCACCGAACATGTCCTTGAGTTCCTGTTCAAGGATAACATCTCGAGCAGTTTTATTTGAAAAGAAGAGCGAATTGCCGGTAAGAATGCCGTCTAACTGTAGTTGCCTGAAAATCGCTATGAAAGGAGTGATGCCAGCTCCTCCTGCAAAGAAGACACCCGTTCCATGGTAATTTATTGTTCCGAATGGTTTTCGGATGATGAGACGTGTCCCGGGTTCAAGTTCATGGAGTTCTTTTGTTACTCCCCTCCGTTTTGGATAGACTTTTATCGTGAACTCGAGGACCTTATCCCTGTTCAATGATGTGAATGTAAATGGGTTTTCTTTATCCTTCCAACCAGGAAGATTAATTGTACAATCAGTAGCCTGACCAGGGATAAACTTAAATCTCGGAGGTTTTTCGACTATGAATCGCCGTACATTATGGGTGACGAACTCTTTCATCAGTATTCGAACAATATATTCCATGGTAAACCATCAACTGTCGAGCAAGAATTTTCTTTTATTTCAAATCTTGACCATTCTTATCTCTGATTGAATTTTGAAGATGAATTCTTTTTGACTCTTAACAACTAGGTAAATTGGTTTGGAAATTGTTGTATTATTCCATTTGATAACGCATCTGACATCATCAAAATCTCGTTGACAACATTATCATACGCGACGACATCACCCGGATAATCATGGGTTAATCGTTTAACTACTTCTATTGTAGTCAGATTCAAATGGCTGTACATCATTGCAAGAACCACTGATTTCGGCCAGTTGTTCGGGTTTGCGTTACTCAAAAAAGTCGCGATATCGTTTGCATTGGCATACCAGCTAGTGTTCGCAGCTTCAAAAGCAGTGGTATTTCCAGCTTTCGCAGCAGCGATGAGTGCTACTGCAGTCGTAATGTGAGTTTTCAGAAGAGTAGTGAGTTGATTCCCAGCATCATTACCGTAATATGGTTTTATTGCATTTCCAATGTCGTCTTGATTTTTCAATAATCGTGTTGCTGCGGCACTGGTGTCGTTCAGACCATCTACAGCACTTATGATATAAACTCTGGTCCAAGTGACATGATCTTCCCAAAGTTTTCTCATACCCAACGTCAAATTCATTGCCGATGGGGATATACCAGTTTTAACTGATGCTGGCTGTTGTACAGACTGTCCAACGACATAACCAAGTCCGCCGCCTATCAGTAAGGCAATAATGATACCTACTGCTACAATTCCTTTCATCTTTTAACCTCTTTAATTTTTTTCTAATAGCGAGTGAGCTTTTATTTGTATAATAACATAATGTAATAACGATTAAAAAACAAATGTAAAATAATTCATCTTTAAAATTATTTTTCTTCTAATAAAAAATATGATGACCTTCCATCTATTTTCATGCAGATGAACAACTGCTAGCAGGGATCTACAGTAGTGAAAAACAAATTCAATTATTCTTCATGCATTATCTATTCATTTTTTAATTAAAGTTAAGTATCATTTTATTATGATTACAATAAATGGAGTGATTGAATGCCGTACGAAAGTGAAAAAGAATTGCCAAACAAAATTCGAGAGCGCCTTCCCGAGCACGCACAAGAAATATTTATGAATGCATATAATAACGCATGGAAACAATATGAAGACCCAGCGAAGAGACGGGACATTGAATCTCGAGAAGAAGTCGCGAATCGGGTAGCATGGTCAGCCGTAAAAAACACTTATGAAAAAAAAGGAGAGAAATGGGTTAGAAAAGTGGAAAATAATAAGGAGTCAGAAATTTTAGTTTAGTTATTTTTGTCAAAATTATAGGGTTTGATTTGGGGACTGTATTGATTCTTGAATACGAAAAAAAGGGAATGCAAAAAATTCTTTAAGTCTTAAGAAAGAATTGTATTTAAAGAAAAGAATGTTATGATTTGATGTGTATTTTACTATAATTCGTTGGAATGGTGATATCAAAAAATGATGCATAAAAAATTATCGGACAAGGATTTGATAAGGATTCTTCATATCGATGCAAAAACACTGAAACGATTTCAACAAATTCAACGAGAGACTATTACTGAAGCAACGCAAATGGCAAAAAAGAAAAGTAAAAAAATAACGGTGCTCGGGGTTTCAGGGTCGGCAAGAAATATATCAGATTCTGCACAGGAAAACTCTAATTCTGAGGAGCTTCTTAAAAATTGCTTAAAATATTGTAAGAAAATTGGAGTGGAGACAAATCTCATTAAATTACGGGATTATTCGATAAAATATTGCAAAGCATGTTATTCTTCAACAAATACACAATGTCATTTTTATTGTTCTTGTTATCCGAAAGGTACGTCTGATGGAGATGACATGACGAACGTTCTTTATGATAAGATCATCAAAGCGGATGCCATCATTTTTGCTACTCCCGTAAACAATTTTAATATATCAACATTAATGAAGACCTTCATCGATAGATGTATAAGCCTTGATGGAAGCCTTAAACCAGCAGATCCAAAATATCCAAAAGACAAGGAGTTAAACATAAAACACATGAAATTTATTGAATTGACCGCAGACGATGACGTGCCCGGGAGTGGTATGCATAGAAGATTTTTAGGAAAAGTCGCAGGGATCATTGTCACAGGACATGAAGCAGGCGCTACAATGGCCATCTCCAATTTATTCATGACGTTGAATCATTATGGAATGTTTTTCCCGCCATTCAGCAACATGTATGCGATGTCATCGGTATGTAACTCGACGTACAAAGACAAGAAAATAGTTCTTTCAGATTGTTACGACGAAGAGGTTCGACTTCTTGCAGAAAATATTATGACGGCGACAAAATTAACGACAAAACAAAAACCTACTGATTGGAAATATGATTATACTTCAAATTAATCGTGTATACAAAAGGATTTTAAAAAAAAAAATAGACAAAATGAGTCTCACTTACCATATCTATGGCTATTTTCATAATACAAATATAAAAATTATTTGTAATATATTTATATATAAAATTTAAATATTTGATAAAAATCATAAATTAAATCCTCCCTTTAATTTCATGATTCTACCCGTGGCAACAATTTAAAAGTCAAATGGCCTTGCTCTGAAAAATCATAATCTAGTTGCAGATGCGTCTTATTTCCAAAGCGTAATCGTATGCGATTTTCGCCATTCAGAACATTAATTATGTTGCTGAGGCAGTTGGTGGCAAAAGTGTTTTTATGAATTGCATTGCTCTCATGTTCTATTAAGTCTTTCTTTAACAAAGTGAGGTGCGCAGAATTCGCATTATTTTCTGCTTTGAGCTCGAATTTTTCGGGATCTATGCTTAAGAATACGGAATCTGCAACATATTCGGCAGCAGCAATGCCTCGTTTTAGTTCATCGACATGTAACACTATATGACCTGATTGGTCCAAGAACGATGTTTGCGCCTTCAGCATTTCATTATGATCAAGTATGCCCATCCGCGTCTCTAAATTATCTAAATTAATAATCAACTTATTATTTTTATAATCAAATTTAATTATGATTAGATCATCTGTTCTGATAAGATTAACGATTTCTTTTAGGCGTTTCAAATCTATACATATCTCGAAATCAGTAGCTTCGAATTTTTCAAAATTACTCTTCCCTAAGGTTAGGAACATCATTGCTGCCATTGCTTCATCCATAGCAATGATATTGATTGCTGTTGGTGTAATGCACAGCTTTGCTGTGTCTGTCTGTAGTCCCCCAATTATTCTGACTACTGTTTTCAATAGAACTGAACTTATCTGAGCGAATAAGGTTTTATTTTTTTCCTTTTCCATTTTCATTTTATCATACCTCTATTTTTCTTTTTTTATTCGATAATTTTTTTATCATGCAGCCGAACGCCTCCATAGATGGAAATTCACAATTCTTGGTACAATCATTGCAGTATCTTTCTTTGAAATAGGCCAGGTTCGGGTAACGACGAGACGACTCGGATTCATCATCCTCGAAACTCCGCTTTTGGATACGAGTTGCGCTCGATTCTGATTTCATATTGACGCCACCCAATTTTTATCACACGGGGCCTATTATCCCAATATATTATATGGGGAAAATGTCAAAATGGAAAATTCAAAAAAATCAGTAAAATCATTATAACAGGAGTAATTTATCAAAAAATAATGATGTCAAATCTCTTGATTTTTATTTGGGACGAGTCTTTCATTTTATTACACTCAACAGGAGAAAATATTAGTTGATCGATGTACGTCATTATTTACATCCTCTCATTTTCATCCAAATGGTTTTAACGATACTCAAAGAACATCATAATGATTAGATATGAAAAGAATCGTTGGCGACCCCTGAAAAAGCGATCCCCGCACGGGGCTCTATTGGCATGGGTTCAAATCCCTTCCACTACACATCTTATATTCTTATATCAACGAAAAGAAGAAAAATCAGAGAATTTATACCAGTTTTTGAAAAATACTATGGCAATGAATAAGTCTATAAAAAGTTTAGAACAACAAACCCCACATGGTTTCAGTATCGAACGTTTATCTCTGTTTAGCGATGCGATTTTCGCATTCGCAATTACACTTCTTGCAATTGATATCAGAGTCATCCAGCTCCCCGAAAACCTCATCACATCCCAGTTGAACAACGAAATCATAGGACTTTTACCAAAATTCATTAGTTTTATCCTCAGTTTTTTTATCATCGGAAACTATTGGATTAGCTACCATCGAACACTCTATTTAATTAAACGATACGATCGAGGACTCATTTCTCTGAATCTCTTGTTTCTTATGTTCATTGTCTTGGTTCCATTTCCCAATGATCTAATAGGAAAATATCCAGCCAACCAGAGTGCGGTGATTGTGTATGCAGTTCTTCTCGCAGCAACAGGAATAAGTATGTGTCTTCTTTGGATACATGCTTCAAAGGAGCATCGTTTAGTGGATGAGACCCTTCAACCAAAATATATTCGAAACCTCACATTACGACTTCTTATCTCACCAAGTATTTTTTTGATTTCTATACCGATTTCATTTTTTAATCCGCTCTATTCTATGGTGACCTGGTTTTTCGGATTTCCTATAGCTATTTACTTTGAACGTACTCATCTAAAAAGGAGCATATAAAATGAAGGCAAGTATCCTTTCCTTTATGAGTAAAACTCCCCATCAATCGTCTCAGTATATATCTCCCTTGCGTTTCTTTCTTCTTACATTCATATTATCATGGTCGATATGGATTCCTCTTACCCTTTCGCACTTTAACATCGGACCATTTAAAATATCAGAAGACCTCAGTAGTATTGTTCGTCTACTCGGCGTGCTCATGCCTATGGTCGCCGCGCTGTTTCTTACGACTATCTATGGTGGACGACCTGCGATGCGGAGCCTATTGTCACGACTGAAAATCTGGCGTGTCGGCTGGAAATGGTGGATAGCTTCTATCTTAGTCTTTCCAGCACTGCTTGTCCTCGCCGGCATTTTGTATAATCTTTTTGGCGGCCAACCTTTCATATCGCTTTTACCGGTTACAGCAGCTGTACTCCTTGCCAATATTATCTTTCTTGCCATTGCAAGCCTGGGGGAAGAAATCGGTTGGCGTGGTGTAGTACTCCCAGCGTTACTCCAGCGTTATAATCCTGTTACAGCAAGTTTTATCCTTGGGATCGTGTGGGCAACCTGGCATCTCCCTTTCTGGATACTTATCGACACTCTAAGTCATTACGGAGTTGGTTATTTTGTGTTAAATTACATTTTTATTATTCCAATAACCTTTTACATCACCTGGATTTTTATCAACAGTAAAGGAAGTCTCTTGCTGCCGGTAGCCCTTCACCTCACCTTCAACATAATTAACGTAGCTTTATTCCCTGTCACTAGTACAACAGGTTCATTTGCTGTGTTCGTAGGATTGCAACTTGTCTTAATGTTTGTAATTATATTGAAGTTACGAAAAGAAAACAGTATAAATTATAAAGATCTTATAACCTAATCTCAGTTGTTTTTTAGGCGAGATTTCGCATATACTGGAATTCCTCTAATGTCCTTGTTTTCTTTTTCCATCTGTAAGGGTCTAAGGCTAATCTTATTTAAAGGAAATAATCAATATCGATGGATTTATACACACGGGTGCTTAATCCTGAAAGAAGCACTTTTTTCATTTTTTCTCCTGTTGGCGATATTTGAAAAAACAATCCTATATAATTCTGTTGAAAAACATATATTCATTCCTTTGGTTTATCTCGGATTCTAGAGGTGCTTCATAATAAATTCCCTGATCTTTTTATGATTAGCTAAACGTCTGACAATATATTTTGTAACCTTGACTATTTGTGTATCAAATAATCTTGTGACAATCAGTCCAACAATAAATATAAGCACGCCCATGACAACTGCCAAAACAACTCCTATCTGACCAAAGAACAATACGTAAAGGAATGTAACAAGCGCGCCTAGGACTGACATAATAGCGGATCTGATAATAAAATAGAGTCTCTGCAACCACGTAGAAAGCAACAATGCTTTTATCACCGCTCTTTTTTCGATGACACGATCGGCCCCAGATGGAACACTTTCTATCTCGTGAAATATGTTTTTTGTGTAATCAAGATCTGATAGTTGTAATATTTTTCTTGCATATTTTGCTTCAGATAAATTCTTGGAACTTGCGGTTTCAAGCTCCGTCATAATCCTTTGAGATATTTCTGCTATTTCGTCATCTATCGGGGATTTTTTCTCTAATTTTTCTTCTCGTTTCAACTCTACGGACACTTTTTTATTCATTTGTTACACCTTGAGTTTTAAATTATTCAGTTTTTTATGATGTGGAATAGGTGATATCATTAGAACATAGGGAGCCTTTTGTCATAGCGCAAATAAGGTATTTACTAATATTTTCGTTCTTTTTACGAAAATAAAAATAAATAGTTTCTTTTATGATATTTTTATTTTTTTCCTCATTTGTACAGATACAAATACATTTCATTATTTTTTTTTATTCCCTAACGTTCTTTGATTGCAGATTTATTCCTTTTTTGATTATCAATAGAATTTATATGTATTAAACATTGACTAAAAAATAAGTAAAAAACATATGAAAAACGATATGATGTATAAAGAATCGAATTCATACAGGCTGTTATATATGTAATAAATTGTTTTTTTCGGATAGATCGATTTGTACGTTGGATTAAATCTTTTATAAAATGTTTTAAAACAGTCATAAAAATATTACGAGCTAGTTTATTTTATAGAACTAGTATGTTAAGCAACAAATATCATTTTTCCTTTTAAATTGTTTTTTTATCGTTTCTTACTTGTTTTTAAGTTATACTAATATATCATAGTGACAATGATGGATGTATAGGTGATATCTAAAATGGCGAATACAAAAAATATAGGAGATAATTTGAAGGCAAAAAGTCAAGAATTTAAGAAATGGCTCATGGATTTGGATGCAAAAATGGAGCAATGGAAGTTCTCCGTCGAGGATACCAAAGAAGGAATGCGTGTGGAACTGCACGCTGTGGCTCTCATTAAACATCCTAAATAAAAAAAAGTAAGTGAAATAAATCCTCTTGTTTTTTTTTTATCAAAGTTGCACCTTTGACCGGTTTAGAAAAAGGTGCAGTATATTTTTCTTATCAGACGTCTATTTTGTTGAGTTTATCTTTACTCGTTTACCATTTTTTATATGATATGATTGGTCAAATAATTTCAACAGTTCACTGTCACTTATGTTATCTGACATAGCGAGATTATAGGTATACTCTTGTTGGGGATATATTTTTTGTACGGCAATTACTTTGTTATGTCCGTGCATATGGTTGAAATTTTCGTCATTATTATCGAGTGTACTGCCTATGTACGTCCAGCCTAGTTTTTCACAGAGATATTTCACATAATCTTCCGGTGAGGCTGTGCAGAGTATGTTATTTGTGGTATCATCGGTATTTTCTTCAACAAAACGTAGCATTGGTTTGCGGATGTCATCATACAATGCAAAACCAAACTTCTTGACTTTTTTTTCATAGTGTGTTGTTTTCCGTACAGTTATTAAAACTTTTTTTAGATACTCCTCTTTTGTTATTTTTCCTCTCATTCGTTGTATTAAACATAATATCAAGGGAAGGAAGCATCGTCGATTTTTTATGAAGCACCATACAAAATGTATTAATGAGTTATATGGCAATAATGTGTTGTCGAGGTCTATTACATTAATTTTTTTTTTCATACTGATCATTATCATAGTTAGCTAAAATGGAAGGTTCGTCAGTGTGATGTCTTTTTTTGGAAACCCTGCTTTTTGTTTATTTTTCAAAAGGCGTAGAAGTTTTTGTTTTGTTTCGTCGGTAAAATGGATGTCCGGGCGCATCTGAATAGGTTCAATGTAGTCTGCAGCGGCTTGAATAAACCGATAGGGCGTAGTATTTCTTAGTTATCTTCACTATCGGTACCTTTCTTTTTCTTCTTTTTTCCTTCGTTGTTTCGGGTTTTTCCCGATTCTGCGATTTTGGCGGCTTTCTCCTTTGCTTTCCTTGCTTTTCTGCCCCCTGACCACATTGCAAGGAGGAATTTGAGTGCGCTACCGTAGTGAATCTTCATATCTTTTTTGATTCCGCGACCGAGTTCTATTACTGGTTTATTCTTATACGTAAAAATAATACGCCAGATGTCCAGATGTAGTGGCGCAAATGTAACATCATTGGTGTTCAGGATGATATTGTTATCTTCGACTGCAATATCCATATCTATGACGCCTTCGCGTTTTATAGGGATGTGGATACCTTTACTGAACATGGCGCGGGAAAAAGCGTACGATAACACCTCTACGGTAGAGATGTCTATGATGCGTGTGGCGAACAACTGCTGTTCTGATGAATCGTCTTCGGTATCTTTGCTCGAAGATTTTTCCTCATCATCTGTCTCGTCTTGTGTTTCATTTTCATCTTCTGAGGTCGCAATGTCCTTCTTGTGGTATTCCGCGATAACTCTTTGTCCATCGTTATCTTTCCATTCTTCAGGGTCTATGAGGACGTGTTCTGATTTTGTGGTCTCCGTTTTTGATAAGTGTTTTATTTTTTTGTTTTTCTCATCAGATTTCATTTAAGATCACCTATTTTTTTACAATGATTTGGAAGCGAACGAAGATGCGTGTGCCGTCACTGAACTCTTCCATTGAGAACTTCCAGTCCTCTATCTCAAGGTGTAGGTTTTCGAAAAACTCGTCTACAGACTCTGCTATTTTCTCTACATTTTCCTTTTTTCCATTGATAAGTTGGAGTGCTGAGATTATTTTTTGTTTATCTTTCATATTGTTCGATTCTCCAGATTCTTATGCGTATTTGAATTAAGATGCATGTACGACTGTTAGTATTATCCATACGAGAGCAACGATTACAGCTACGCCTACTAGTAATCTTATTATTCCGTTTATCATTATTTTGCTTCTTTCGATGGTTTTATCTATGCTTATATGAGTATTTAGTGATGACTTAATTACAAGTAGAAATCAGTTGAAAAACAGTTTAATATGTAAAATTTACTCCCCGTCTTGGAGAACGTAAATTTGTAAACTAAAATTCCAAATATTTCTGTATGAACAGATGAGAAGGATCTAACTCTTCCTTCTTATTTGTATGATTATTGTTAAATCTTCTTAGCGAGTATTTTTTGTCGTTGTCCAGGCAGTTTGACAATCATATTACATTGTTGTTATACTATTCTTTAGTTGTTTTTAAATCATATTTATATACTTACAGGAACTTGGCTAAAAACATAAATTGAGGAAAAAATATGAATGTCATATTAGTCGGCATAGGAGTTGCCGTTGCGATAATTGGTCTTATCGCTGGTGCCTTAGTAATAACCACCCCACAATTATTTGGGTTAGTCAGCACAAGCAGTACTCCATATGCACAATACATGATTCCATTGATAATCGGTGGACTTGTACTGGTTATCGTAGGCGCAGTAGTACCAAGTAAAAAAAGTACCTAAACATTATCTGACAAAAGGAAAACACAATTTTTTTCCTTTTTTTAGGTAAAACAAAAAACAGTATAAAATAACATTGGAAAAGAAAAAAATTTCATACAACCGGTATGGTAATGGCTGCTTGAAAAAGAGCATGTAGCAAAATAGGAGGATTCAGGCTGTTTTTTCCTGCGGGCTTTCTAGTCATACTCCGTAATCCCTCCAGCGGCTTTGTGAAAGGATTTATACTCATGGGTACTCAATCCCGACAGGAGTATTACAACTATTAGATCAAACGTAGAGGTGAGATTTGAACTTCGGGTCGAAATCCCTTCCCCTGCACTTTTACCATCAGTTTTTTGTGGATTTTTTCCTCTTATTATATCTATTTTGGTAAAAGCCAAAACAGCCCAACATAATAAAATAACAGATTATAAGCGTATTTCCATAGACTTTCGATACAAGGAACCCATACCAATTCAAGGCTATACTCCCAATTTGAAGGAGGATAAGGTAAATAATTAAACCAACAGGCCAACGGTTAGGGTGATGTTGAGGTTTCTTTTTAGTAATTAAACGATACCAGAGATCATAGACGAGATAGATGATTATAAGAAGCCCCGTAATCAAGCGTCCAATATCGCTTTCATTGAGAAGGTTCAACGTCCATAAAGACACAAATGGGATCAGCAGGACACTAAATACTGGAGCGAATATCAATTCCAGTTTATCGCGCTCATAGGCGCGCAACAAATAGACTATACATAAGAAAGCATAGTAGATAATTGCAGAAAAAACAACCAGGTTATCGATTAGACCTTCTTCCACCATACGATGCTCCTGAATAAATTGTGCAATCAATACATTTTATATTATAGATTGTCTGCTTTCCACACTGAATCATCAATAGATTTACGGGTAAATTAGTGTTTCCTTCCTAACGGCAATACTATGGGGGATTTTATGCCAGTCCTTCACTTCCCCCCTTGGGGGCTCTGAAGGTTTGGCACGTAATCCCGACGGGAGCATTAAAATTTACAAAAAAAGAAAAAAAGAGGATTTTTCAGACCATCGGAGAGCTTTTATACCTAGGTAAATATCTGTAAATTGTGGTTCAGGCACTTGTTATGTGCATTTGGGGAAGCCAGTAAATATTTTTAAATACAATATGCCGTTACACCGTTTATACGGGGCCTGTAGGGTAGCTTGGTCCATCCTTTTAGCTTTGGGAGCTAGAGACTCCGATTCAAATTCGGACAGGCCCACTACCTCCTTTATTTTTTTTTAGATTCAACCTGGATGTCTTCTGTGATGTTCGCAAGTCGTTTTGCAAGCTCGATGTCATGGGCAATGTCGGTAGATGCATTGATCACCAGTTTCGCTCCGTCTGGTGAGCCGCCTCCATGCATGCAGCCTGGAACACCACTGCCGACGGTGAGCCATTCGATCAATCGGGCGATCTTCGCTCGTGTCTCCCCGGAGCAGTTTGCCTGAAGGTATTTTTTTAGGAGTTTCCCATAGCGTGGGTCGTTGAGGTCTTTGCAGGATGGGAGACAACCGGTTTCCGCGATACCACCTGCGATTTCCTGTGCGAGGCGTTTGGTCTCATACGGGATGGTTGCGACATGGACTTTGTTGACATTAGATAATAACGTGTTGGGGATCCAGACTCCAGACGGATGTTTGGTTCCTAGCACTCCAGCGGCGACTCCCATACCAAAGGTCGTCTCATTATTGATGGTCATCTGGGTGAGTTTGTCTCGGAAGACTTTTTCAGATAGTCCGTTTGCTCGTGCCATGAGCGCTGCAGCACCGACTATGACATCACCTTGTCCCGCGACGCATCCTCCGATGGCGGCACGATAGGGGGCGATGAAGTTCATGACTGCTTTCAAGCTATAGGCATATTCGCCACACATAAAGATACGTTCGTTGGGTATGAAGACGTCTTCGAAAAGCAAGTAGGACTGGGTGATTCCCCCATTTTCGACAGCGGCGTCAAATCCTTCTTCTTGTTCTCTGGTGTCGTTGGTTCGTCGTGTTTCGATGATGGTGAGATGCTCAATGTCTCGTGGGATGACAAATGATATCGCGTAGTCTTTATCTTCTTCTTTGTAGCCTGTCCCGGGCATGACGAAGATTTCGTTAGCAGCAGCAATCCCGCAGATCATCACTTTTGCACCACGGACGACAATGCCGTCTTTTCTTTTTTCGACGATATGAAGGCTGAGGTCAGGGTCGCATTGCTGTGATGGTGATTTCGACCGATCTCCTTTTGCATCGGTAAGAGCACCCGAAAGAGTAATATCTCGTTTCTGTGCGTCCTGTAACCAGCTTTGTAGTCTTTTATGGTATGTCGTGCCTATCTCTTTATCCATGTCAAAGGTCGTTGCCCACATTGCGTTAATCGCATTAAAGCCAGCACAGCGACCTCCGGTGCAGGTGCCGGTGAGGTTGAACATGAGTCGTTTCATGCGGACATTAGCTATCATGTCTTCTGGGCTCATTATAAGTGAGAGATATCGTGAGATAGGCTCACCAGTCAAATGGGATTTCGTTGTAAGGATGTCTTTGTATTCTGCTTTCTGTGCCGCGTCAAAGATCTGTGCATGACCTGCGATGGAGCGTTTTGTTGCTAGGTTTGTCGTCACATCGGTGATGAGTTCTCCGAATTTGTAGATATTTGGCCGCATCTTTCGAAGGCTTTCTTTATATTCTTTTGATGTTTTCATAGGTTATTTCTCCTGATAGGAAAACTCCCATTGACACCAGAGATCCTCTGTGTGTTTGTCTGGTGGACAGACAATGCAGCTCACAACAATGTCTGGGTTAAATTCTTTTGCAAAGGCTTTGAGGAACCCATAGCGGACCGGTTTGCATCCAAACTCCTTGAGTCCTTTGCTGAGTCGTGTGTTCTGGACCCGACAGCGGATGTTTCTGATCAAGGCATGGTCTTTTTTTATGATGACTTCTTTGTCTTCTAAGTCAAGAGCCCATGTGGTGTACTGTAATGCCTTCATCATCGAAGGGATATCAGTGTTGGTGACGCCAAAGAACTCTTTGAGTTTTCTGGCCTCTATTTTTCCCATGATTTCCCAGACCTTGGCATCGATGCTGGTTGCTACCTCGGTTCCATAGTGTTCTTCGATTCCGAGGTAGTATAACCCGTCGACTGCCCAGAGGTTGCGGAGTTGCATAAGAATATACTCAGGGATTTTTTCTTCTGGGAGTTGCTTGAGAATTTTTACATCATCGTTTCTACTCATACATATCATTTTTTTTTAGGATTGATGAGATAATCAACCGTCTTGTTAGAGATAGAAGATTGAGGGATTTATCCTAGTTTGCCTTTGATGGCGCTGGTGAGTCTGGGTAATACCTCGTAGAGATCACCAACGATGCCGTAGTCCGCTGATTTGAAGATCAAGGCTTCTGGGTCTTTGTTGATAGCGACAATCACACCGGAGTCACGCATCCCTGCGATATGCTGGATCTGACCAGAGATCCCACAAGCGATGTACAGCTTGGGTTTGACCTTATGGCCTGATAAACCGATCCAGTGATCCTCGGAGAGCCATTTCAGGTCAGCTGCGATAGGACGGGAACATCCAACAGTTCGTCCTTTCAGGACCTCTGCGAGGTCGCTGACGAGTTTGATGTCTTCTTTCTTTTTGAACCCTCGGCCGCAGGAGACGATGATGGTGGCATCCTCGACGTTGACTCCTTCTGATTTCATCTCATGGATTTTCAGGATCTTTGAAGCAGAAAGTTCAGGTTCGATCTTCTTTTTTATGATCTCTCCTTTACGATGCTCATCTTTTGGTAACGGGTCAAACATCTTCGGTGGGATGGTCAGGATCTGCGGAGCAGCAGTGAACTGCTCGACAGCGATAGCATTGCCGCTGTACACGATCCGTTCGGTGGTGAGTTTCTTGTCAGCAAGATAGACTTTTATACAATCCATGACGCAGCCGGCATCAAGTTTTGCTGCAAGACGCGCGGCAAGTTCTTTTCCGTTTTTATTCGAGCCTATGAGTACGATCTCATTGCCATGGTCTTTCATAATCGTCTGAAGAATGCTGGTGTATTCCTCTGCTTTGAACTGATGTTGGGACGTCTCTACGACGATGACGACATCAGCGCCATGTCCGACGAACTCTTTAGCGTATTCTTCATGGCCGATGAGAACAGCGATGACTTTCTTATGAAGTTCTTTTGCTAGCTCTGTTGCTTTCGTAAGTAACTCCAAGGCAAGTTTTTTATCATCTGAGAAGACAAGCACCATCCTTTTCACCTCAGCACTCCGACTTTCCCAAGCTCATCAACAAGTTTTGAGACAGAGGAGTCAAGGTCGTCTTGGTAGATGATGTTTTTGCGTTGCATCGGGATGCCTTTGATATCCATGGTTTTCACTTTCGGCACCAGTGCTTCTTGAGAGACACCGGTTGCTGGCCATTCATGGATCGGCTTGCTTGACGAGGCAAGGATCGCCATGAGACTTGGTAAGCGTGGTTGGTTGCTTTCTTTGGTAACCGTGATAAGGACGGGAACGGGTGATTCCATGCTGACTGCTTTTTCCCCAAGGTTTCTTTCTGAAAGAACTTTATTGTTTTCCACGGTGATGGATTGAGCATACGTGATCTGCGGGATGTTTAACAACCCGGCGAGACGTGGCCCCATTTGACTGGAGAACATATCGATGGATGCCTCACCACACAGGATGATATCGTACGTCCCCATCTTAGTAATCGCTCCTGCGAGCAGATGGGCTATGACATGATAGTCCGCATGCTCCGGTGGTGAGACAAGGACTCCTTCGTCTGCCCCCATCGCCAGCAGCTCTTTCATGCGTTCCTTAGCATCAGGGGCACCTACGGTGACTACCGTGATTTTTCCCCCATGTTTTTCTTTGATCTTGATGGCTTCTTCTAACGCGTTTTTATCCATGTCGCTGATCTTCTGAGGCACACCAACAAGGATCGGTTTCTTTGTCGATGCATCTATTTTTATTTCTGCGACATCAACGACTTGTTTTGCACAGACGATAATGTTCATTTCGACACTCCTTTCTTTTGTTTTTCAAGTTCCCGTAAATCTTTTCTTTTAATCTTCCCACTCTGTGTCTTTGGCAGCTCGGTGACAAACTCGATCTCCCGGGGGTATTTATACGGGGCTGCGACTTTTTTTGTATGCTCTTGGATTTCTTTGACCATACGATCAGATGCGTTGGTGCGGTCCCGGAGGATGACGTAGGCTTTGATGATGGTGCCTCGCATCGGGTCAGGGCTTGCAACGACTGCGCATTCTAAGACGTCTGGATGGGAGATGATGGCTGATTCGACCTCAAAAGGTGAGATCCGGTATCCGCTTGCTTTGATGAGGTCGTCGTTGCGTCCGCTGAACCAATAGTAGCCTTCTTCATCCTGGTAAAGGACGTCTCCGGACAGGAACCAGTCTCCGCTGAAGCTTTCCTTTGTTTTCTCTGGTTTGTTCCAGTATTCTCTGAACAGCCCTGGATCTGTTTTTTTCACAGCAAGTGCTCCAGTCTCTCCTTGTGGGACTGGTGTGCCGTTCTCGTCGAGGAGTGCGCAGAGATGTCCTGGTTGTGGTTTACCGCAGGACCCTAGTTTTATCTTCATGTCTTTCATGTTGGAGACGTAGACCATGACCTCAGTCATGCCGATGCCGTCGTACGCGTCGATGCCGAAACGTCGTTTCCATTCTTTGATGACCTCAGGGTTGAGTGGTTCTCCTGCGGAGATGCAATGACGCAGGCTGGAGAGATCATAGGTTTTTTCCGCGTCTTTAATGG